>Ga0335072_10003508_pt1 | contig 23610 bp, 22 predicted proteins | sample Lox_Sample_21_FD_206725 | JGI IMG/M metagenome (GOLD analysis project Ga0335072, IMG submission 206725) | Soil microbial communities from Loxahatchee National Wildlife Refuge, Florida, United States - Lox_Sample_2.1 | ecosystem: Environmental > Terrestrial > Soil > Wetlands | place: USA... | reverse complement strand
CGCGTCGTCTATTTTCCGAGTTGTGCCGCCCGCACCATGGGTCCGCAGCGTGGCGACGCGGCGGAGTCCTTGCCGGTGGTGGCCGAGCGTCTGTTTCGCAAGGCTGGATTCGAGGTGATCTCTCCGCCGGGCATGGCATCGCTGTGCTGTGGCCAGCCATTCGAAAGCAAGGGCCTGGCCGAAGCGGCCGGCCGCAAGGCCGCCGAACTGGAAGCCGTGCTGCAACAAGCAAGCGACGGCGGGCGTTGGCCGATCGTGTTCGACACCAGCCCCTGTGCCGATCGCATGCAGCGCTTCTGCGGCGACCGCCTGCCGGTGCAGGACAGCATCGGCTTTATCCATGATCGGGTGCTGCCGCGGGTGGGCCTCACGCCGCTCGACCGGTCCGTCGCCGTTCATCCGGCGTGCAGCGTCCGCAGGATGGGACTTGCGGACAAGCTGATGTCGATCGCGCGGCAATGTTGCCGTGACGTGGTTGCCGTGACGGACGTGCTGTGTTGCGGTTTCGCGGGCGACAAGGGATTCAACCGCCCAGAATTGAACCGGCACGCGCTCCGTCATTTGAAGGAATCGCTGCCGGCAGGGTGTACGCTTGGGGTGTCCAGCAGCCGGACCTGCGAGGTCGGGCTGTCGGCGGAGGCGGGTTTTCCCTACCGTTCGATCGTGCACCTGGTGGATGCGTGTGCCCGGCCGGGAACCGCGGCGGAGAACGGCTGATCGATGCCGGTGCGGCGATCCGCGGTTCCCCGGCTGGGCGCTTTTTTGCGCGGTCCTGCCGGCGTCTCGCCGGCCTTTGCGTGTTGCCGCCCGCGTCTCGCCCTGCGTCGCACATCCCGCGTCTCGCTTAAAACAGGCGCCGTTGACCCGCCGCCCGCCGCGGGGCAAGGATGCGCCGCCATGATCCTGCTGATCGACAACTACGACAGCTTCACCTTCAACCTGTTCCACTTCCTCGGCGACGTGGGCGGGCAGTGCGACGTGGTGCGCAACGACAAGCTGACGGTGGCCGAGGCGCTGGCCCGCCAGCCGGAAGCGATCGTGCTGTCCCCCGGCCCGTGCACGCCCAACGAGGCAGGCATCTGCCTGGACCTGATCTCGGCGGCCGCGGGGAAGGTGCCGGTGCTGGGCGTCTGCCTCGGCCACCAGGCGATCGGCCAGGCATTCGGCGGCAGCGTTGTGCGCGCGCCGGCGCCGATGCACGGCAAGACCAGCCGCATCTTCCACGCGGGTACCGACATCTTCGAGGGCCTGCCGTCGCCGTTCACCGCCACCCGCTATCACAGCCTGATCGTCGATCGGGCCACGTTGCCGCCGGACCTGGTCGCCACCGCCTGGACCGAGGACGGCATCGTCATGGGCCTGCGCCACCGCACGCTGCCGGTCTATGGCGTACAGTTCCATCCCGAGAGCATCGCCTCGGAGCATGGCCACACGCTGCTGGCCAATTTCCTCGCCATCGCCCGCGGCAGCAACCAGCCTGCCCGCGCCGCCTGACCCATCGTGTCCAACAACCTGAAACCCACCCTCGCCCGCCTCGCCGCCGGCGACACCCTGTCCGCCGCCGAGGCCGAGCAAGCCTTCGATATCCTGATGTCCGGCGAGGCCACCCCCGCCCAGATCGGCGCCATGTTGATGGCCATGCGCGTGCGCGGCGAGACGGTGGCCGAACTCACCGGCGCCGTCCGTGCCATGCGCGCGCGCATGACCGCCATCGCCGCCCCCGACGGCGCGATCGACGTCTGCGGCACCGGCGGCGACAATGCCGGCACGCTGAACGTCTCCACCGCCGTCGCCTTTGTCGTCGCCGGCGCCGGCGTGCCGGTCGCCAAGCACGGCAACCGCGCACTGTCCTCGCGCAGCGGCGGGGCGGACGTGCTGGCCGCGCTCGGCGTCAACGTCGACGTGCCGATCGAGCGCCTGTCCGACATCCTGCGCGTCGCCAACTGCGTCTTTCTGTTCGCGCCGCGCCATCACCCGTCCACGCGCCATGCCGCCGGACCGCGCGTCGAACTGGGCACCCGCACGATCTTCAACTTGCTCGGCCCGATGACCAACCCCGGCCGCGTGCGGCGCCAGCTTGCCGGCGTGTTCGCGCCGGAATGGGCCCGGCCGATGGCCGAGACGCTGGGCGCGCTGGGCAGCGAAGCCGCCTGGATCGTGCACGGCCAGGGCCTGGATGAGCTGTCGCTCGCCGGCGAGAACCACGTCGCCCAGCTTCGTGACGGCGCGGTGACCACGTTCACCGTCGCGCCGGAAGATGCCGGCCTGCCGCGTGCGCCGTTGCAGGCCATTGCCGGGGGCGATGCCGCATTCAACGCCGCCAGCCTGACCGCATTGCTCGACGGCGTGCCCAGCGCCTATCGCGACATGGTCGTGTTGAACGCCGCCGCCGCGCTGCTGGTCGCGGGCCGCGCCGCCGACCTGTATGACGGCGCGCGAATCGCCGCCGACGCCATCGGATCCGGGGCGGCGCTCGCCGCGTTACAAGCCATGCGCCGGGAGGCTGGCCTGGCGGACACCGCCGCACGCTGACATCGCCTGCGCCACCGGCTGCCGAGGAGACGAATGCCAAACGATATCACCGCCCCGCCGGACGTGCTGGCCCGTATCTGCGCCGACACCGCTGCCGAGGTCGCCCAGCGCAAGGCGAGCCGCGGCGTGGAACGGCTGCGTGCCGACATCGCGGCGCGCGCCGATGAACCGCGCTGCTTCGGCCGGGCCCTGATGCGCGCGGTCGCCGCCGGCCGGTACGGCCTGGTCGCCGAGATCAAGAAGGCCTCGCCATCCGGCGGCCTGATCCGCCCCGACTTCGATCCGCCGGCGCTCGCCGCGGCGTATCGCGATGGCGGCGCCACCTGCCTCTCGGTGCTGACCGACGGGCGCTATTTCCAGGGCAGCGCGGAGCACCTGATCGCGGCCCGCGCCGCGGTGGACCTGCCGGTGCTGCGCAAGGACTTCATCCTCGATCCCTGGCAGGTCTACGAAAGCCGGGCGATCGGTGCGGACTGCATCCTCCTGATCATGGCGGCGCTCGGCAATGACCAGGCGCGCGAGCTGGAGGGCGTCGCGCGGGCGCTGGACATGGACGTGCTGGTCGAGGTCCACAACGAGGCCGAGCTGCAACGCGCACTGGGGCTCGAGAGCAGTCTGATCGGGATCAATAATCGCGACCTGAAGACGCTGGCGACGGATCTTTCGGTCACCGAGCAATTGGCGCCGCTGGTTCCGGCCGACCGCTTCCTGGTGGCCGAAAGCGGCATCCGTACCCACGAGGATGTGCGCCGGCTCGCCGCCGCCGGCGCGCGCTGCTACCTGGTGGGCGAAAGCCTGATGCGCCAGTCCGACGTAACCGCCGCCACCCTCGCCCTGCTCTCGAGACCGCCGGGAGAGACCGGGTGAGCGCACATCCGCCCGTCGCGCACCGCGAAACATCGGGCCACCGCGCGGATGGAGGCGGCGGATGATGCCAACCGCAATGACGCTGGATTGCCGTCGATGACCGCCTTCACGCATTTCGACTCCGCCGGCAACGCCGCCATGGTCGATGTCTCGGCCAAGCCGGTCACCGGCCGCACCGCCACGGCCCGCGCCCGCGTCACCATGCGGCCGGAGACGGCGGACATGATCCGGGCAGGCACCGCGAAGAAGGGCGACGTGCTCGGCGTGGCGCGCATTGCCGGCATCATGGCGGCCAAGCGCACCGCGGAGCTGATCCCGCTCTGTCATCCGCTGGCCATCAGCGCCGTGACGCTGGACCTGGAAGCGGGGGACGACGCGGTGGAAATTGCCGCCACGGTCCGCACCACCGGGCAGACCGGGGTGGAGATGGAAGCACTCACCGCGGCTTCGGTCGCCGCCCTGACGGTCTACGACATGTGCAAGTCCGTCGACCGCGGCATGCGGATCGAGGCGGTGCGCCTGGTCCACAAGGCCGGCGGCAAATCAGGCGAATTCCGCCAGGAGTGACCGATCCCGCGTCCCACGATGACCCACGAGGCAATGTCCGACGCACCCGCACGAAGATGGCGAAACTAGCAGGCAAACCGCCGCGCGGTCCGTCGCTTGAAAGCGTGCGGCACTGCTATCGCTATTACATTGCCGGCGCGGCCACGGAAATCGCCGGGCCGGTCGTGCTCGATGTCGGCGGCGATGACGCCAGTGTCTGGCGCCAGGTCTTCGATCAGCCGCCATTCAGCTATCGCACCCACGATCCGGCCGGCCCGGCCGCGCCGGGCGCCGCCCTCGCGATGTCCGGCGCCTCCGGCGCCCCTCTCGCGATATCAGGCGCGCCGGGCGCCGCCCTCGCGATGTCCGGCGCCCCCGGCGCCCCTCTCACGATATCAGGCGCTCCCGGCGCCCCTCTCACGATATCAGGCGCTCCCGGCGCCCCCCTCGCGATGTCCGATGCCCCCGGCGCCCTCTATCGCATCCCGCTCGCCGACTCATCCGCCGATGTCGTTCTGGCCAGCCCGTCGGCGGATCATCCCGATTTCATCTGGCGCATCATCCCCGAGATGCTCCGGGTGCTGCGGCCTGATGGCTGCATGTTCCTGGCGCTTCCCGCCTGCGGCCTGATCCATCGCGTTCCCACCAACCGCTACCGCTTCCTTGCCGATCCGTGCGCAGCCCTGGCCGAGTTTGCCGGCTGCACGCTCGCGGCCGACTGGACCGACGCGCGGGGACCGTGGCACGACCGGATCGGGGTATTCCGCCGGGCAGACGCGCCGGCGCTGCCCTATCCTCCGCAGCAACCGCCGCCGGCAGCCCCGGCCTGGCGCGACACGCCCGGCAGCGCCGAAGAAGAGGCCATCCGTGGCGAGGCGCACTACCTCGGAGTGCTCGGCCGGCTGCAGGCCGAGCTCTCGCCCGCGCACTATCTGGAAATCGGCGTACGCGCAGGCCACAGCCTCGCACTGGCCCGCGGGCCGGCGACCGGCATCGACCCGGCCCCCGCCGTGGACGTGCCTCTGCCGCGGACAACCGAACTCGTGCGCGCGACCAGCGACGCCTATTTCGCCGCCGGCACGTCAACCGTGCATCCCGATCTTGCTTTCATCGACGGCATGCACCTGGTCGAATTCGCGCTGCGCGACTTTATGAACATCGAGCGCCGCGCCGCGCCGGGTGCCGTCGTGGCAATCGACGACATCTTTCCCAACCACCTTGCGCAGGCCGAACGGGACCGCCGCACCCGCGTCTGGGCCGGCGATGTCTGGCGCCTGGCCGAGATCCTGCGGACCTGGCGTCCCGATCTCTTCCTGCTGCCGATCGACACCGCCCCCACCGGATTGCTGCTGGTCGCCGGCCTCGACCCATCGAACAACGTGCTGTGGGACGCCTACAGCGCCGTCGTCCGTGGCGCCCTGGAAACGCCGGCGCCGCCGCCCGCGGTGATCGCGCGTTCCGGTGCGCTGGCGCCGTCATCCGACACGCTTCGCCACGCGATCGCGGCGCTCAGGCGCGCGCGCGCCGAGCGTTGCCCGCCGCGGGAGGTCGTGGCGCGATTGCGAGAGGCCGCCGCGCTGGACAGCGGATCGCGCCAGCCGCTGCATCCGGCCGCGCCCCGGCTGTCGCTGATCGTCATCGGCCATAACATGCCGCGCGAGCTGCCGCGCACCATCCGCTCGCTCTCGCCGATGATGCAGCGCGACATCGATCCGCGCGACTACGAGGTGATCCTGATCGACAATGGTTCGGCGCGGCCGGCCGACCCGGAGCAATTGCGTGCCCTGCTGCCCGGGCTGGCAATCTACCGCATGCGGAATCCGACCGTCTCGCCGGTGCCCGCGATCAATTTCGGCCTTTCCGTCGCGCGCGGCGACCTGGTCGGCGTGTGCATCGACGGCGCGCGCATGGCCTCGCCCGGCCTGCTGTCGAAGGCGCTGGCCGCATCGCGGCTGCACGAACGCCCGGTGATCGGCACGATCGGCTTCCATCTCGGCCCCGCGGTGCAATCCGAAAGCATCAGGCACGGCTACAACGAGGCGGTCGAGGACGGCTTGCTGCTGCGCTCCGGCTGGGAGGCCGACGGCTACCGGCTGTTTTCGATCGCGAGCTTCGCCGCGTCCTCCAGCGGCGGCTGGTTCGCGCTCCCGACCGAGAGCAATGCCCTGTTCCTGCGCGCCGCGCATTGGCGGGCGCTGGGCGGCTGGGACAGCGGTTTCGTCACGCCGGGCGGCGGGTTTGCCAACCTCGACACCTGGGCGCGCGCCTGTGCCGACCCGTCCGGCGCGGTGATCATGCTTCTCGGCGAGGCGACGTTTCATCAGATCCATGGCGGCGTGGCGACCAACAACCTGAATCCGCCGATGGCGTCGTTCCACGAGGAATACGTGCGGCTGCGCGGCCATGCCTACCGTCCGCCGGCGCGGCAGCCGCTGTTTTTCGGCGCGCTGCCCGACGCGGTGCGTAAGAACCTGGAGCAGGCGAACGGGTTACGGTGAGGCAGGTGCAAGGCAGGCGACGGTGCCCGCGAAGGGCCGGCCGTTCCCGGATGATGGGCGTTTCCTTGCGGCATCCGGAGCGCCGCGATACACCAGCCCGACCACCATCTGGCAAAGTCTTTGGCCATGGACCTCAAGGACCACATCCGCGGCATCCCGGATTTTCCCAAGCCGGGCATCCTGTTCTACGACATCTCCACATTGCTGCGGGATGCCGATGCCTGGCAGGTCGCGATGGGCCGCATGGCGAAGGCGGTGCGCGCCTATCAGCCGGACCTGCTCGCCGGCCTGGAAAGCCGCGGCTTCCTGATCGCCGCACCGCTGGCGCTGAAGCTCGGCTGCGGGTTTATCATGCTGCGCAAGCGTAACAAGCTACCCGGCGAGACGGTGGGCCTGAACTACCAGCTCGAATATGGCACCGACCGGCTGGAAGTGCAGGCAGACGCCGTCGAGCCTGGCCAGCGCGTGGTGATCGTCGACGACCTGCTGGCCACCGGCGGTACCATGTCCGCCGGCATCGCGCTGCTGCGCCAGGTTGGCGCGGTGGTGCCCGCCGCCGCCGCGCTGATCGAACTGACGTTCCTGAACGGACGGTCGCGGCTGGATGTGCCGTGCGAGGCACTGGTGTCCTACGACTCCTGAGACTGCCGGGACCCGGCGGGTCAGGTCTGTGCCGCGGGCGCCGGGCCGGTCCGCATCCCACTGGCCCGCACCCCCACTGGCCCGCACCCCGGCAGCCCGCACCCCACCGGCCCGCACCCGCCCCACCAAGCCGCGCGGCACCAGCCGCGCTCCACTGGCCCACGCGCCACCAGGCCGCGCCCCACTGGCCCCGCCCCACCCGCCAGCACCCCACCGGCCCGCGGCCAAAAATGAAGCGCGGCTGCAACCTCTCCACCCGATGATGGCGTGACGCGCCCCGGAAGGGGCGGCACCAGCGCCAGAGGTGGGCACCGATATGCGCGGCATGACAACCCTGATTCGGCTGGCACAGTTCGAGGTTGACGAGCAGCGGTCGGACCTGGGCCGCATCGTGCAGGCTCGCTCGGATGCCGCGACCGCGCTCAGCTCCCACGATTCGGCGGTCGCCCGGGAAACCGATATCCCACGCACGGAAGCGGGCGATTTCGCCGCGCTCAGCGCCTGGATCGCGCAGTCGGCACGCGCGCGGGCGCGGCTGCAGCAACGCTACGCGGAGCTGAACCGCACCGAGGCGGCCGCGCGGGAATCGCTGACCAGCGCCATCGCCCAGGCCAAGCGCCTGCAGCTCGCACATGAATCGGCGCAGTCGACGACGCGGCAAATCCGGGTTCACCGCAGCGAACTGCGTGCCGACGAACGCGAAGTGGCCCGCCACACCGCCGCCCGCACCCCGGTGCACGAGCCGGCGTAGCCTCGGCCGCGGCATCGCCCGCGGCCTTCGCGGTTTACAGCGCGATCCCCGGCCGCTTGCGAAAGCGGCTCCAGGCATCCAGGATTTCGTCGACCTGCGTGTTCTGATCCGCCTTGCGCAGATCGATCAGCCGGTCGCGCAGCCGCAGGATGATGTGGCCCGCGGGAAGATTGGCGGCGGTTTCCAGCCGGTTCAGGAACACCTGCCCCAGTGCCGGATCGTCGCGCAGCACGCGATAGGCGGCATACACCAGCGCCGACGAACGGCCGTAGCGCGCCAGCTTGCGGGAAAAGCCGCGCAGGCGCAGTAGCTCGGGATGCCCGGCGACCACCGCGCGGATCTCCGACGCCGTCGGCCTGGCATCCGGCTCGTCGGCCGGGCGCAGCTCGCGCCGCCACAGCAGCACGGCGCTCGCCGAGATCAGCGCCTTGTCGCCGAAGTCCTCGAACAATTCGTCGATCGCCGGCGCCTTCTTGGCCTGCTTGTCATAGGTCTCGAACGCGCGTTCCGGCAGCCCGCGCATCACCAGCACTTCGATCGGCTGGTCGGCCTCCAGCACCGCGGACAGCCGGTGCTGGCCGTTCAGCAGGCGGCCGGAACGCGAAAAGCAGATCGGCTGGGCGTTGAACATCCATTGCCCGTTGCGGATGTCGCGTGCCAGCGCGGCCACGTGGGACTGCACGATGTTGCGGTTGCCGCGGTTGGCGGCGAGGTATTCCTCGGCGCGCGCCGGGCCGATGGTTTCCACCGTCATCGGATAGGCGTCCGGGTCGCTGAGGACATGCTCCGCCTCCTCGACCAGCTTGTCCTGCACGTCGCGGCGGGCGCTGGAGGCGGCCGATTCGCGCAGGCCGGCATACCCGTTCAGCCGCGGGAACTCCTCGCCCGAGCGCCGGTTGCGGGCGATGTCCTGCCACACATAGGCGTCGCTGCGCGTGCCGGCCACGGTGTCGTTGAACGCCTTGACGCACAGTGCGAACGCCGTCACCGCCGGCACCCGCCGCGTGGGGTCCGAGCGGCCCTCGGCCAGCCGGCGGCGGATCATGACGCCAGGCTCATCGGCGTCGAACCGTTCCGGATGCGCGATGGCATCGAGCAGACGGCGGATCGCGGTGCGATCGACCTGCAGGCCCATGAAACTCAGCGGCGTGCGGATCGATTCGGTCAGCAGCCGCGCCGGATGGTCGAAACTGAATTTGACTGCCGTGTCGATCTCGTCACGATTGGCCTCCAGCGCGCGCTCCATCCTGCTCCAGGGCGGGGTGGAGGTGCCGCGGGTCAGCGTGCCGTCCTCGTAACGGATCAGCTTGGCAAGCAGTCCGGCGACCGCGGCCGCGTGGGGAATCCCGCGGGTTTCCAGAACCCCGGTGAACGACCGCCGCCGCTGCTGGTCGATGGTATGGACGGTGTCGTCGGGGACATTCTCGGCCAGCACGGTGATGAACGGCACGGCGGCTTCGATGCAGGCATGCAGGCGCTGCAGCCCATCCAGCAGGAAGCCGTTGCGGGACAGGATGACAGGCATGCCGTTCAACACCCATTCGCCGTTCCGCATCGCCTGGGCGTAGCTGGCCACCGCCGAGGCGTTGCGCTTGCCGGCCGGGCGGCGCCTGGTCAGCAGGCCGGCGGCGATGTCGGGCGTGATCCGCAGGATGGAAAAGCGCGCAAGGCCATGCGCGCCGCCCTGCACCTGGACAACGTGGCCGATGGCCTGGTCTGCAACCGCGGATTGGACCTCACCGGTCGTCATAGGCTCCTTCCGTCGGCGCGTTCGGCTGCTGTCGCCCTTGGCGCCGTCACCCAAGTTCTGCGAAAATGGCCGGGATATCGTGGCAAATCAAGCAAAAGATGCGGCCAGCCGGGTGACCACCCCTGATGCTGGCGGGACGGCGCCGGTCGTCGGGAGCAATCCGGGGTATTTGCGAAACGGAGTGGGTTCGCATGTAGCGATTCTGCAATGGCCGTGCGGCTATCCAACCGCCATGAGCGCAGTCGATGCCCTGGTTCAGGTCAATGCCGCAAGCGTGTCCAACGCGAATGTGTCCGGCGCCGGCCTGTCCGGGACCTCCAGTACCGCCAGTCCGAAGAAGCTGCACCAGGTGGCGGAGCGGTTCGAAGCCATGTTCATGGCGGAAATGCTGCGCCAGGCGCATCCCAAGTCGAACGCGAGCGGGCCGTTCGCGCCCGGTGTGGGCGAGCAAACCTGGCAGACCTTCATGGACCAGGCGCTGGGCCAGGCGGTCGCCGCGCAGGGCCACCTCGGCCTGACCAGCGTCATCGAGAAGGCGCTGCAGACAGCGCAGCAAAAAGGACCCAGCCCGTGAACCATGCACCGATCCCATCGCTGGTCCAGGCGGCCCGGCACCTGCTTGCCGCCCTGCAGCGCGAAACCGCGATCGCCCGCGTCGGTGCGGTGAACGATCTGGCGGCGGCGGCGGATGCCAAGCGCGCGGCCTTCGGCGATTTCCAGGCTGCCAGCCAGGCCTATTGCGGGGCCCCGGCGGAAAGCGGCGCCGAGCGCGAGGCGCTGCGGCAGGTGCTGGCGGCCGCCGACGAGAATGCCGTGGTGCTGCGCGCCGTGCGGCAGGCGGTGGAGGACCTGCCGCGCCGCTTGCGTGCGGCGGTGATCGCCGCGGTCGATCCTGGAACCTATACGGCGCATGGCGGCGGCGCGGCCCGTCATGTGCTGGCGGCGCGGATCAGCGCGGTTGCCTGAGGAGATAATTGCGAAATCACACAAAAAATTCTTCCCCATCCCGCGAAGTTCTGCTAAACACCGTAATCGCGGCGACTATTGGACCGGGAAATGGACCGGTCGCCCCTGCGTCAGAAAGGCGCTCCCTGAAACCACCCTGAATGGGAGCTAAGCAGTGTCCAACTCAATCCTGACCAACACCGGAGCGATGATCGCCCTCCAGAACCTGGAGGCGACCAACACTACGCTGAACAACGTCCAGAACGAGATCTCGACGGGTCTCGCGGTCAGCTCGCCGATGGACGAAGCCGCGACCTGGGTCGTGTCGACGACGATGAACGCCAACATCGCGTCGCTGAACCAGGTCGGACAGAACCTGGGGAATGCCGACTCGATCCTTGGCACCGCGGTGTCGGGGGCAACCGAGATCTCCAGCCTGATCTCGCAGATCCGTTCGGCCGTTGCCTCGACGCAGGACCCCTCGACCGACGTTGCCGCGACTCAGAACGAGGTCGATCAGTATGTGAATCAGATCAACGCCACGGTCGGAAGCTCGAACTTCAACGGCGTCAACCTGGTCAATGGCAGCAATGCCACCGGGCTGACGTTCCTTGCGGCGACCGCCAACAACTACTCGGTTACCGGCGCCGCCTCGACGACGATCTCGAGCGGCAATGGCGCCGATCTCACCACCTCGGCCGCCGGCACGGACGCAACCATGAAAGCGCTGTACAACCTGGTTGACAGCGGCGGCACCGGCGGTGGGCTGGCGGCCATCACCAGTGGCACGCTGGATGCCGCGCTGAAGACCATCGACACCGCGAACACCACCGTGGAGAACGCGGCGGCGCAGTTCGGCGCCGTGCAGGCCAACGTTTCCGCCCAGCAGACGTTCATCAACAATCTGGCGAACACGCTGCAGTCGGGCGTCGGCAACATGGTGGATGCCAACATGACGGCGGAGTCAGCCAAACTGAGTGCGTTGCAAGTGCAGCAACAGCTCGGCACGCAGGCTCTGAGCATAGCCAACCAGGCGCCGCAACTGCTGTTGAAGCTGTTCGGCGGCTAGCGACGACGGAGGGGCCGGCCGAACCAGCCGGCCCCGAAGCCGGCCCGATGGCGAACGCATCGGGTCAGATACGAACGCACGACGAGGAAGAAGACCCGTCCGATGCTGTATGCTGAAGCCGCGCAAGAGCTCGCTGCCCCATACGCGGCAGGCTCGATCTACGGCAAGATCATCCGCGAAACCGAGAACTCGCGCGCCTTCGAGCGCCGCGTGTTCGAGAAGATCACCGCCGAGTTGGAGGAGTCGTCATCGCCCGATGCGCCGTTCACCGCGCGCATCGCGGCGCTGCACCGCAATCGCGAGCTGTGGATCGCGCTCACCTGCGATGCCGCCAGCGAAGGCAACCAACTGCCGGAAGCCGTGCGCGCCAAGGTCATCAGCCTGGGTCTCTGGGTCTTCCGTGAAACCCAGAACGCCATCCGTGGCACCACATCGATCGGCAACATGATTGCGATCAACCGCATCATCATGGTCGGACTGGGTGCCGAAATCCAGGGAGTCGACTGATGCCGCTCAAACTCAAACTCGCGGCGAACGAGCGCCTGATCGTCAACGGGGCCGTGATCTATAACGGCGGCGCCCGGACCACGCTGGTGATCCGCAACTATGCCCATATCATGCGCGAGAAGGATGTGCTGCAGGAGGCGGACGCCAACACGCCGACCAAGCGGCTGTATTTCCTGATCCAGGCGATGCTGATGCATCCGCCGCCGCCGCCGCAGTTGATCGCCAGTTACCGGCTCGCGCACACGCAGCTTGCCGATGCCTATGTCCGGGCGGAGAATCTCGCGGTGTTGCGGGAGGCGGACGAGCTGGTGCGGATCAACGACTACTACAAGGCGCTGATCCGGCTGCAGCCGCTGATCGCCTATGAGGCCGAGCTGCTGCAGGTGGAACAACACGAATGGCGCCGCCGCAGCAACCGCATGTCGACGCCGGACGCCGACGCGCCGATACCGGCGATGCGCGCCGATCCGCAGAAGTTCGAGGTCGGCGGCCTGGCGGTCGTCACCCAATAGCCCGCGGAGCGTCCGATGCAACTGGCGATCTCGTCACTGGGTATCCCAAGCGGGGTTGCCGGCTGGGCCATCCTGCAAAAGGAGTCGCCGTCCAACTTTCCGGCCTTCACCAACGATCCCGTGTTGCAGCGCGAGATCAGCTATTTTGAGCAGAATGCGCCGAAGGCGACGACGGCGAGCGCGTTGATGTCGAACCCGCAGTTGCAGGATTTCGCCCTGACCGCGTTCGGCCTGTCATCGCAGACCGGCATGAACGCCTTGATGGAAAAGGTGCTGAACTCCAACACGAACAGTACGAATTCGTTCGCCGCGCAGATGGTCAGCCCGCAGTACATCGCCATTGCGAAGGCGTTCAACTATGGCGGCACGCTGACGCCGGCGATATCCCCGGAACCGTCGCAAGCCCAGGTGACGCTGAGCGATGTCGAGAGCGGCAGCACGTTCGAGGGTTTCTCCGGCACGTTCGCGGGCATCACGCTGTCCAATGTGAGCCTGACCGGAGCGACGACATTCACCGGAGTCGCCAGCGCATTGCAGGCGGCGTTTCGCCGCGCCGACGGCAACCGCAGCAACATTTCGGTGACGGCGAACGGCTCGCAGCTACAGTTTTCCGACAGCCTGGGACGCGGCACCGCGACCTCGTTCGCCTGGGTCGCCGACCCGACCGACACCGGCGGCGGGCCGACCGCATCGAGCCCGCAAGGCCTGGTGGTCGGCCTGCCGGGATTGCCGGCGCAGGGCGGACCGGCGGTCAGCAACCCCGCGTTCATCAAGCAGGTGGTGCAGCAATACACCGAGGCGCAATTCCAGGCCGTGGTCGGCAATACCTCCAACACCCTGCGCCAGGCGTTGTACGCGCAGCAGAACCTGCCGAACGTCACCAGCTGGGACGCGGTGATCGCCGACCGCAATCTGGCGGACGTGGTGCAGACCGTGCTGGGCCTGCCGGAAGCCTTCGGCGCACTGAACGTGAACCAGCAGGTGCAGGTGCTGAGCTCGCGGATGAGCCTGTCGACGTTTCAAAATCCGCAGAAGCTCAATCAGATGCTCGACAATTTCGTCGCCATCAGCCAGACCCAGACGCAGAGCGCGGCGCAGAATCCGGCCGTCCAGCTGCTGACAACGCAGAAGCCGGGCCAGATCGTCAACATCACGATCCCCACGTCGTATTCGCTGCCGGACAGCTATGCCAGCGGCTCCGCCTCGGCGATGTTGCTCAGCACGGCGATGGGCTGACCGGCCGCATCGCGCGCCGCCGCATCAGTCGCGTCTCCCCGACGGGGAGGTACGGCCTCAAGAATTCGAGGATGGCCGGCCTCCGCCGGCCTGCGCCCGCCATGACGCGTGTGGCGCGTGTCGCCTTACTTCCCGGCTGCGGAGTAACGGCCGAGTATCGCGGCCAATCCGGCGAAGGCATCGGCCGCGGCACTGCGCTCGTCGACACCCTGGCCGAGGAACCTTTCGAACTCCGGATATTTGACAATCGCCAGATCCACCTGCGGGTCCGATCCGGTGCGATAGGCGCCGAGCCGGATCAGCTCCGCCATGTTGTCATAGGCCGACATCAGGGCGCGGGCATCGGCGAGCAGCGCGTTCTCCTCGCCGGTGTGGCAGCGTGGCAGGGCACGGCTGACCGAGCGCAGAACATCCACCGCGGGCCAGCGGCCGCGTTCTCCGATGCGCCGGTCCAGCACCAGGTGGCCGTCCAGGATGCCGCGCACCGCGTCGGCGACGGGTTCGTCGTGGTCGTCGCCGTCGACCAGGACGGTGAAGATGCCGGTGATGTCGCCCTGGCCGGCCGCGCCCGGACCGGCGCGTTCCAGCAGCGCGGGCAGTTCTGCGAAAACTGACGGGGTGTAGGAACGCGCGGTCGCCGGCTCGCCGGCCGCGAGCCCGATCTCCCGCTGCGCCTGGGCGAGCCTCGTGACGCTATCGAACAGACACAGCACCTGCTTGCCCTGGGCGCAGAACCATTCGGCGACGGCCAGGGTCGCCAGCGCGGCGCGGCGGCGGGTCAGGGCCGGCTGGTCGGAGGTCGCCACCACCACCACGGCCCGGCGCAGCCCGGCGGGGCCCAGGATCACGTCGATGAATTCGCGCACCTCGCGGCCGCGCTCGCCGATCAGGCCCACCACGATCACGTCGGCGGCGACGAAGCGCGCCATCATGCCCAGCAGCGTGGACTTGCCGATGCCGGATGCCGCGAACACGCCCAGGCGCTGGCCGCGGCAGACCGGGACGAACACGTCGATCAGGCGGATGCCGGTTTCCAGCCGCTGGCCGATCAGCCGGCGCTGGAATGCCGGCGGCGCCGGTTGCCGCAGCGGCATCGGATGGCTGCCCTGGGGCAGGATGCCGGCACCGTCCAGCGGGCGGCCCAGCCCGTCGATCACCCGGCCCTGCCAGGCGGCACAGGGGAACAATTCGGGGGTTTCCGCGAGCACGACGCGGGCGCCGGGCGCCAGCCCGACCGCGGAGCCTTCGGCCATGACGGTGACCTGGCTGCCGCCGAAGGCGACGATCTCGCCGGGCACCGGCCCTCCGGCGCCGTGCATCGTCACGCGGTCGCCGATCGCCACCGAGCGGCCGAAACCGCCGACCGTCAGGGCGCCGCCGCGCACCGCCTCCAACAGGCCCCAATGTTCCACCCGCTTCAGGCGCGCGAGCGCATTGGCGGTGTCGGCGAGAGCAGGCTGCAAGGGTTGGAACGCGCCGTCCGGCATGCTGGCAAGCTTTGCGAAATTGTGTGAACGTAGACTAATCTCGCCCCGCTTCGCAAGCAGCTTTCTCCCCCGCCGCGGCAGGGGCCAGGGAGGTGAATCGTGCGAGAGGCGCCGCGTACCATCCGGCCTGCGGGTCGGCCTCGGCCGGGGCAACGCGCACGCAACTGCCGCTGCAGCCGGCATGGGCAGCCCACGCGGTGCGCTCACGAGAATTTTTCCGGACTTGCGAAAATATGTAGACAAGGCGACCTGATCCGGGTATCACTCATCCCGAAGCGGAAACTTTCGCAAGAATTGCGACCTCGATGCTCTCAGGGATAAACCTGTTCCGCCTGGCGGACGATCGGATGCGCTACCTCGCCGAGCGGCAAACGGTGCTGGCGCGCAACATCGCCAATGCCGACACCCCCGGCTACCGAGCGCAGGATCTGGCGCCGTTCACCCCCACCGTCCCGCTCGCCGGCAGCACCGCGCCGATGGCGGCCTCGGCCGGCGCGCCGCTTGCGCTGGCGTGCACCGAACCGGGACACATCGCCACCGCGGGCGCTGCCGCCGGCGCCGGCTCCTCGCCGGTGCAGGTCGTCGACAGCAAGCCCGACTACGGCGAGAACGCCAGCGGCAACGACGTCTCGATCGAAGAGCAGATGCTGAAGACCGCGGATGTGGCCAATGCGTTTTCGCTGGCCTCGGCGGCGTACGCGAACAGTGTGACGATCATGAAAATGGCCATCGACAGCAATCACTGATGTTCAATATCAGCCCCATCGGCGGCACCGGCCCGCTGGACCAGAGCATGGTGACCGCCGCCTCCGCGATGCGCGCCGAGGCGCTGCGCTTGCGCGTGGTGTCGGAAAATCTTGCCAACGCCAATTCCACCGGCTCCGGCCCGAACGACCTGCCCTATCAGCGCCGGCTGGTGACGTTCCAGGACAGCGTGGACCCGACGACCGGCGCCTCGGTCGTCGAGCCAGGTCCCATCTCCCTGGATCCGACACCGTTTCGCACGGTCTACGACCCGTCGCATCCGGCTGCCGACGCGAACGGCTACGTCAAGATGCCCAACGTCAACGAACTGGTGGAAGTCGCCGACATGCGCGAGGCGCAGCGGTCGTACGAAGCCAACCTCGCGGCCCTGAGCGAGGCGCGTTCGATGATCGGCAAAACCCTCGATATCCTGAAGGCATGACCGCATGATCCCGTTGGGCAACATCGCATCGGCCGCCCAGGTGCTGTCGGCTTACGGCAGCACCGGCGCGCTGGGTTCCACGCTGGGTTCCGCCGCCGCCGGCACGGCCAACGCCGCCGGCGCCGGGGCGGGCGATTTCTCCTCGATGGTGGGCAATGCCGCCGAGGGCGCGTTGCAGACCATGCGCCAGGCCGAGCAAACCACCGCCGCCGGCGTGGCGGGAAAGGCCGACGTGCAGCAGGTGGTGGAAGCGCTCGGCGACGCCGAGGTCACCATGCAGACCGTGGTTGCGGTCCGCGACAAGGTGTTGGGCGCCTACAACGACATCATGCGGATGACGGTGTGATGCGGGCGGCATCGGACATGCGGCCGGCGTGCGCCGCCAGGTTTGCGAAATTCTGCTGCGACGCTGGCTGGCAAGCGGGCGCCGGCTGGCAAGCGGGCGCTGGCTGGCAAGGGAGGGATCGGCCGTGAACGAAGGCGACGCCTTTGAACTCGTGCGCTCCGGGCTGAACACGGCGCTGATCGTCGCCGGGCCGGCGCTGGCCGGCACGCTGGTGACCGGACTGGCCATCAGCATCCTGCAGGCGCTGACCCAGGTGCACGAGATGACGCTTGCGAACATCCCCAAGATCGTCGTCTCGCTGCTGCTGACCATGCTGTTCTTGCCGCTGTCTTTCGCGGCGTTGCGATCCTACATGGACCAGGTCATCCAGATGGTCATCGCCCGGTGACTCCGGCCCTGACCAGAAAACGTGCATTGCGTGGCGATAGCGTCTCCCATGCGGTTCCGGGAGACGATGTCGGGCGTCGCGGCCGGTGCGTTGCGGCCATTCCCAGCCGGGTTTTTGCCAGGTGGCCCGGTTGGGGATGGCGTCGCGCGGCCGGCTGCGGCGCCCGGGGCGCCAAGGATCGCCGGCACGACCTGGCAGGCGTTGCGCGTGCCGCTGCCAAAGCCGCGATCGGGACGATGAGCCGGCTTAGGGCTTGTTCGAAAACAATCGAATCTGATTGCGCGGTCGAACAAGCCCTGAGCCTTTGTTTTGAACGGCAGCTTTGTCGGCGTGCTGACGCACTTATTTGCCGACGCTGCCTTACCGCTACCCGGATCGCGGTCCGGGCGATCACCCGACTCCCCGCTGCCGCGCTCGCGGTCCGGGCGATCACCCGACTCCCCGCTGCCGCGCTCGCGGTCCCGGCGATGACCAGATCCCCCCTGCCCGGATCGCGGTCCCGGCGATGACCAGATCCCCCGCTGCCCGGATCGCGGTCCCGGCGATGACCAGATCCCCCGCTGCCCGGATCGCGGTCCGGGCGAGCGTCGCGGCGCCGCCGCGCGCCACCGGCTGACGCAGCGGCGATGTCGGGGACCACCACACAACTACCCCGGTTCAACGGCCAGCTTCTGGTCTGGCTGCGGCGGTCGCTGTCGCACCAGGACCTGCTGTTCGCCGCCGCCCTGGTGGCGCTGGTCGCGGTGCTGGTGCTGCCGATGCCGACCTGGCTGGTGGACGTGGGCCTGGCCACCTCGATCACCTTGTCCGTGCTGATCCTGATGGTGGCGATCTGGATCGACAAGCCGCTCGATTTCTCCAGTTTCCCCACCGTGCTGCTGGTCGCCACCATGCTGCGGCTGGCACTGAACCTGGCGACGGTGCGGCTGATCCTGGCCGACGGCTACCAGGGGCTCGGCGCCGCAGGCTCGGTGATCCACGGCTTCGCCAGCTTCGTGGTGGGCGGCGACTTCGTCATCGGCGTGGTGGTGTTCGCCATCCTGGTGGTGATCAACTTCATGGTCATCACCAAGGGCGCCGGCCGCATCGCCGAAGTCGCGGCGCGGTTCTCGCTGGACGCCATGCCCGGCAAGCAGATGGCGATCGACGCCGACCTGTCGGCCGGCATGATCACCGACGAGGAAGCCCGCCGCCGGCGCAAGGAACTCGAGGACGAGAACTCGTTCTTCGGCGCCATGGACGGCGCCTCCAAGTTCGTGCGCGGCGATGCGGTCGCCGCGATCATCGTCACCCTGGTGAACGCGATCGGCGGCATCATCATGGGGACGCTGCGGCATGGCATGGACCTGAGCCACGCCGCGACCAACTACACCACGCTGACCATCGGCGACGGCATCGTCAGCCAGATTCCGGCGCTGATCGTCAGCCTCGGCGCCGGCATGCTGGTGTCCAAAGGCTCGGTGCGCGGCTCGACCCATCGCACCTTCATCGGCCAGCTCGGCGGCCATTCGAAACCGCTGCTGCTCGCCTGCGGCCTCGCCGGTTTGTTCGCGCTGCTGCCCGGCATGCCGTTCATCCCGTTTGCCATTCTCTCGGCGGCGAGCGGCGGCGGCGCGATGCTGGTGCGCCGCACCGAGCAAAGCAAAGCCGCCGCGGCCGCCGCCGCCGCGCGCACCGAGGAAAATGTCGGCGGCCCGCGCGACGAACCGCTGACCGACCTGATGCGCGTCGACGAGCTGCGCATCGAGCTGGGAATGGGGCTGGTGTCGCTGACCTCCGGCCCCGATGGCGGGCTGACCGACAAGATCCGCAAGCTGCGGCGGTCCATCGCGCTCGATTTCGGCTTCCTGCTGCCGCCGGTGCGCATCAAGGACAACGTGGATCTCGCCTCGGGCGAATACTCGTTGCAGGTGATGGGCGTCGAGACGGCGCGCGAGACCATGGCGATCGGCCGCCTGCTGGCGTTCTCCCCGGGTGGCGGGCCGCTGCCGATCGAGGGCACCGACGCACAGGAACCCTCGTTCCGGATTCCCGCCCGCTGGATCGAACCCCGCCAGCGCGCCGAGGCGGCGCGGCTGGGCCTGACCGTGGTGGACGTCGAGACGGTCGTGACGACCCACCTGTCCGAGACGGTGAAGGCGCATATGGGCCCGCTGATGTCCTATGCCGCCACGCAGAAATTGCTCGACGGCCTGGGACTGGAGAACCAGAAGCTGGTGCAGGACCTGGTGCCGGGCATCCTGCCGCTGACCACGGTGCAGAAGGTGCTGGCCAACCTGCTGATCGAGCGGATCTCCATCCGCCACCTGACGCTGATCCTGGAGGCGATGCACGAGGCTGCCGGCTTCACCCGCAACGTGCGGCTGATCACGGAGCATGTGCGCGGCCGGCTGGCGATGCAGATCTGCAAGTCGTTGCAGGGCGATGACGGGCTGGTCGCGGTGATGCCGCTGTCGCCGCAATGGGAACGCGAGATGAGCGAGGCGATCGTCAGCGACGGCGACCAGCGCAGCTTCGTGCTGCCGCCATCGCGGGTGCAGGAATTCGTGCAGACGGTGCGGACGCGGCTGGCGGCGGCCTCGACCCGCGGCACCTGGCCGGCGATCCTGACCAGCTCCGAGGCGCGGCCCTTCGTGCGCAGCCTGGTCGAGCGCATCAACCCGACGATCAACGTGATCTCGCACGCCGAAGTCCACCCCAGGTGCCGGCTGCGCACCGTCGAGGCGATCTGACCAGTGGAGAGGGGTTTCGCGCGGGGGTGTTTGGGTGCGCGCGGTGGCGCGGCGGCGGCATGATCACCCTCGATCTCGACGGCTGGCTGACGCTCGAGGTGTTCCGGACCTTGCTGGTGTTCGTCCGCGTCAGCGCGGCCTTCATGATGCTGCCGGGGTTCGGCGAACCGTCGGTGCCCGTGCGCATCCGCATCCTGGCGGGCCTGGCCATCGCGTTCTGCGTGAGCAATGCGGTGAGCGGCATGCCGGCGGCCGTGCCGGATGCCGGGGGCACGGCGATGGCCGCCGCCGCCGAGGCGTTCAGCGGCATACTGATCGGCACGCTGGCGCGCACGATCATCTCCGGGGTGCTGATCGCGGGCCAGGCGATCGGCCAGAATGTCGGCATCGCCAATATCTTCGCCCCCGGGCTCGCGATCGACCAGGCGGCGACGATCGGTGCCGTGGTCTATGCCGGACTGATCGCCATCATGTTCGTCTCGGGCGGCGACCGTGTGATACTGCGCGCCCTGGTGGACAGCTATGGCCTGCTGGCGCCCGGACAGTTCCCCAACGTGTCCGCCAGCCTGCGGGCCGTGGTGAATGCCGGCATGGCCAGCTTCCGGCTGGGCTGCGAGCTGGCGTTTCCGTTCCTGCTGCTGGGCCTGGTGTTCAACGCGGCGCTGGGCGTGGTCAACCGCGCGCTGCCGGCGATCCCCGTCTTCATGATCGCCCATCCGGCCCTGGTGGTGATCGGCCTCTACCTGCTCGCGGCCTGCGCGCCGGGCATCATGGATGCCGGCCTGGTGCGGGCGACCGACCTCGCCGCGCTGCTGCACTGAGGCGGCGGGATGAGCGACAGCACCAGCGCCGAACGCACGTTCGAGGCGACCGAGCGGAAGCTGCAGCAGGCACGCGAGCGCGGCGACGTGGTGGTGGTGCGCGAAGGCCCCGCCGCCGGCGTCTACATCGCGATCCTGCTCGGCCTGCTGTTGCTCGGCGCGCCGATCGTCCGCCGGGTGGCCGAGATCATCCTGCCGATGATCCAGCAGCCCGACGCCTTCCTGGACACCACCGAGGCCGGCTGGGAGAGCGCGGCGCACGCGGTGATGGCGGCGCTGGCGCTGGCGATCGTGCCGTTCTTCGCCTTGCTGTTTGCCGGCGGCCTGCTGCCGTACGTGCTGCAGAATTCCATCGCCGTCGCGCCGCAGCGGATCATGCCGGACCCCAGCCACCTGTCGCCGCGCAGCGGGCTGCGGCGGATCTTCGGCGCCGCCGCCTTGTTCGAATTCGGCAAGAACCTGGTGAAGATGGCGACCATCGGGGTGGCCTGCTACATCGTGGTGCGGCCGCTCTACGACCGCTCGGTCGGCTTCGTGTCGGCCAATGTCGAGCAAATGCCGCGGATGCTGGAGCGGTCGGTGCTGCCGGTCGTGGTGGTGGCGACGCTGGTGGCGGTGGTGATCGCCGGCGTGGACATGCCGTACCAGCACTGGGTGTACCGCCGCCGCCAGCGCATGACGCTGCAGGACATGCGCGAGGAGGTGCGCGAATCGGAAGGCAACCCGCGCATGAAGGCGCGGCGCCGCGCGCTGCGGCGCAAGCGCCGGGGGCGGCGGATGATGCATGACGTGCCGAAGGCGACGGTGGTGATCACCAACCCGACGCATTTCGCCGTGGCGCTGCGCTACGAGCGCGGCAAGGACGCCGCGCCGATGGTGGTGGCCAAGGGCGTGGAGTACATCGCGCTGCGCATCCGCAAGGTCGCGCTGGAGCATAAGGTGGCGATCGTGGAGAACCCGCCGCTGGCGCGCGCGCTGCACGCCACGGCCGAGATCGGCGACGTGATTCCGCGCGAGCATTTCGAGGCGGTGGCGAAGATCATCGGGCTGATCTGGGCGCAGCAGGGCATCATCAAGGCGGCGCGGCCGGGGTAGGGCGTCGTCGTTTGCATAGGGACGCAGCGAGCGTCTCGCGCGGCATCGGATCGGCCATTCGTGGCGCCGCCGCCTGGCGGCAATTGCCAATGGCGGTTGCCGGTAGAGCCCCGGCGCAACCGGCGAATCCGCCTGCCGGGCGCCCGGAGGCGGTCACGCGGAATCGAGCGGTCGCTGCTTGGTACAAGGTATTTTGAAGTCGCAAAGGTCTGGTGCCGCTACATTTTCCCTCGATAGTGCGACGCGCAAGCAAATCCGCAGACACCTTGGGGGAAACTGATGTTCCGATCGCAGCCCGGACGCCGTACCTGGTCCGTCGCATGCTCGCCGTGGCACGCGAACCTGTCGTTGCTTGCGACCGATAGCCGGCGTTCCCGTTCGGCTTATCGAATTGCGTTGCTCCGGGTGCTTCCGCTTGCCCTTCCGCTTGTCGCGGTCCTGGCTTTCGCCGCGCCGGCCTTCGGCCAGGCTGGCGGAAACGGCGGCGGCGTTCTATCGCCGACCGGCGTCGGCGGCGCGAGCAGTGCGACGGGCGATGGCACGCCTGGGACGGACGGCGGCACGGGCAACGGGATCGGCGGCGGCGGAGGTGGCGGCGCGGGCGTCAACGGCGGCGCGGGCGGCACCGGCGCCGATGGCGGCTCGGCCGGCGGTGCCGGCGGAACTGCACCGGGCGGTGATGGCGGCGGTGCCTTGCCGTCGCAGAACGCCGGTGGCGGTGGTGGTGGCGGAGCCCATGGCGCGGTGGTCAATGTCACCGGCAGCAACAGCGGGCCTGTCATGGGCGGAACCGGCGGTGCTGGAGGCAGTGGCGTTGCTGGTGGCGGCGGTGGCGGCGGGGCAGGCGGCTATGGCGTCGTGCTCGGCACCGACGGCATCACTTACACCAACAACGCGGCCGCTTCGATTAGCGGCGGTACCGGCGGTCTCGGCGGCGGTGGCGGGGTGGGACTGGCCGCGGGCGCAGGCGGCGACGGCGGCTTCGGCGTCGATGCAGTCGGGGCCGGCATCACGCTCAACAATAACGGCAGCATCACGGGCGGCAGCGGCGGCGCCGCCGGATCCGGCACGTTTGCCCAGGGCGGCAATGGCGAGGCCGGCGTCACCGGTGCCGGCCTCACCATCAACAACGGCACCGGCGCCTCGATCACCGGCGGCAGCGGCGGAACAGCCGGCCTTCTCGGCGGAGGCACACCCATTCAGGGGGCGGGTGCCGCCGGCATCAGCGGTTCGAGCCTCACCGTCACCACGGCCGGCGCCATCGCGGGTGGCATAGCGGGGAATAACGGCGCGCAGGCCAATGCCATCACCTTCACCGGCGGCACCAATACCCTGACCGTGCAGAACGGGTATTCGTTCACCGGCAACGTCGTGGCGTTCAGCGCCGCCGACACGCTGGCGCTGGGCGGCAGCGCGAACGGATCGTTCAACGCGTCGAACATCGGGCCGGCGGCGCAGTTCCAGGGCTTCGGCGTGTACCAGATGAACGGCACCGGCACCTGGACGCTGTCGGGCAGCACCACGGCCGCGACGGCCTGGGCGGTGAATTCGGGCACGCTGTCGGCGAGCGCGGCGGGCGCGCTGGGAACCGGCACGGCGACGGTCGCCAGCGGCGCCACGCTGAACGTCAACGGTGCCACCATCGCCAACGCGGTGTCCGTCACCGGCACCGGCGTGGGCGCCGCCGGGGCGCTCACCGG
>Ga0335072_10003507_pt1 | contig 23616 bp, 23 predicted proteins | sample Lox_Sample_21_FD_206725 | JGI IMG/M metagenome (GOLD analysis project Ga0335072, IMG submission 206725) | Soil microbial communities from Loxahatchee National Wildlife Refuge, Florida, United States - Lox_Sample_2.1 | ecosystem: Environmental > Terrestrial > Soil > Wetlands | place: USA... | reverse complement strand
CAGCAGCGTGATCGCTCCCGTGCTCAGGCAGAGGCCGAGCGCGAAGCCGATCTGCGGAAAGCTGGCATAGAAGCCGCGGCGGTCGTGCGGGGCGTATTCGAATGCCATCAGCACCGCTCCGCCCCATTCGCCCCCCATGGCGAAGCCCTGGATCAGCCGCAGCACCACGACGATCAGTGGGGCGGCAATGCCGATCGCATCATAGGTCGGAACCAGGCCGATCAGGAACGTCACCGCACCCATCATGGTGAGTGTCAGCACCAGCAGCGGCTTGCGGCCGATGCGGTCGCCGAAATGGCCGAAGAAGGCGCCGCCGAGGGGACGGGTGATGAAGCCGACGGCGAACGTCGCATAGGCAAGCAGCAATGAGACCAATTGATTCCCAGCCGGAAAGAACAGTTTGTTGAAAATCAGGCCGGCGAGCGAGGTGTAGAGGATGAAATCGTACCATTCGATCGTGGTGCCGATCAGGCTCGCGGTCGCGGTCAGCCTGATCGCGCGCAGCCTTTCCCGCTCGGTTTGCGGTTGCCCGGTGATGGCATCGTTGGCCATGCGTTTCCCCCTGTCGTTCGCGCCGCCGCGGCGCCGCTGTTTCGGCTGCGGATCATAGCGCCGCGTTCACCAGCGCCGCACCCTCGGCGAGCGCGCGCAGCTTGCCTTCGGCGGCACGTCGCGACAGCGGCAGCATGCCGCAATCGGTGCAGGCATAGAGATGTCCGGGGTCGATGTGGCGCAGCGCGCGATGCAGCCGTTGCGCGACCGTCTCCGCGGTCTCGACGGCTTCGTTGCCGACGTCCACCACGCCAAGCAGCACGTCCTTGCCGCGGATAGCCTCGATAACCGATACGTCCACACCGCTGGCGGCGGTCTCAATCGACACCTGGTCGATCGAGGATTTTGCCAGCAACGGCAGCGTGTGCTGGTAATGCGACCAATCCTGATTGGCGGATTTCCAGCGCTTCACGTCGGGAGTCCCGTAGCCGTAGCAGATGTGCACGGCCTTGGTGGCCGCCACGCCCTCGCAGGCTCGCTCCAATGCCGCGACACCCCAGTCTTTGACCTTGTCGACGTAGACGTTGAAGCAGGGTTCATCAAACTGGATGACCGCGGCGCCGGCCGCGGCCAGGGCGCGCGCTTCCAGGTTCAGCAGTTCTGCGAAGCGCATCGCCAATTGCGCTTCGGAGCGGCCGCCGATCGTGTCTACCAGGCTGTCGACGATCGTCATCGGCCCGGGCAGCGTGACCTTGACCGGCTTGCTCGCCACGGCCAGCGTCGCGCGCAGGGCATCAACGAAGATCGGGCCGCGATATTCCGGTCCGCTGATCAGGCGGGCCGCGGCGATCTCCTTGTGGTAGCGCTGGGCGCGTTGGGCGCGCATCGCGAGGTTCAGCATGTCGATGCCGTCCAGGCCCTGGAAGAAGCCCCAGATGTAATGGCGGCGGCGTTGCTCGCCGTCGGTGACGGTGTCGAGACCGGCGTGTTCCTGTGCCGCGATCCAGACGCGGACTGCGTCTTCCTGGCCTTCATTCAGGCGGTCGCCTTCCAGGCGCCAGGGCGGAAACAGTTCGCCCGGAGCGGCGAGCCAGCCCGGCTTGGGCAGGCTGCCGACGATGGTGGATTTGACGCGGTCGGTGGGTACAGCGGGCATGGAACGTGTTCCTCGGACCGTGGCCGAGAGACATTCGGGTTTGCCCCGAGTTGCACCGGACACCGCCGCGATCGTGCTTGCATGGGCGGGCAGGTCAAGCCCCACGACCATCAGGCGCAGCCATCGCGAGCAAAGCAAGCTCTGGGCGAGGGAGCCGGCAACGGTCATGGTTTCACTTCTCCCGCCCTGAGGCTCTCGGCCGCAAGCAAGGCTCAATGCGGATGCAAGCAGATGACACGAATGCACGCAGACGGGTACTACCGGCCCGATCATTGCAGTTCCTCCATGCCCTTCAGGAATGGTCCACATCGCCGTGGCGCTACCTGTTTGACGGCGGCTGTTTGCAGGGCTGTGTCTGACTGCCTCGCCGCGCACCCGACCCTGGCCCGACGCGGAAGCTTCCCGGCCTGATGGTGGCGCCGAGGCATGCTGCCGTCCCTATCCGGTTAGCGCAGGTCACCCGCCCTACGAGCGTATGCGTCGGCAGGCCCCGCAGATCGCCCCTGCGCTAACCGGATAGGCAACGTCCTGCCGCCCCCCTATCAGGTCAGCGCCGGCACGCGCTACGACCGTATGCGCCCTCGGGACCCTCAGATCGCCCCTGCGCTAACCCGATAGGCGACGTCTTTCCGCCTCCCTATCCGGTCAGCACAGGCACGCCCTACGACCGTATGCGTCTGCAGGCCTTGCAGATCGTCCCTGCGCTAACCGGATAGGCAACGTCGTTCCGCTTCCCGATCCAGTCAGCGCAGGCAGCTCCTACGATTGCATGCCTCGGCATCTCCCGCGGCCCGTTCCTGCGCTAACCGGATAGGCGACAGCGCCACAATCGCCACGCCTCATTCCCCCGCTGCCGAAGCGGCTCGACCGCCGACGCAAAGCGGCCGCGCGCCGCAACCCCGCGCCGCACCCCCCCGCCGCGCCTGGCCCGCTACACCAGCGGCGCCCCCTTCAGCATCAGACGGTAGAGAAAGCGGCGCTCGCTCATGTCGTAGTCCGGATTCGCCTGATGCATGACGCTGCGATTGTCCCAGATCACCATGTCGCCCGCGCGCCACTGGTGGCGATACTCGTATTGCTTCCGCGTCGCGTGCCGCATCAGCTCATCGATCAGCGCCAGCGCCTCCTCGTCCGGCATGCCGCCGATCGATTCCATTCGCACGGGATTGAGGTACAACGCCTTGCGGCCATTGTCCCGATGGGTGTGCACCAGCGGATGAATGCCCGGCGGCGGCAGATCGCTCAGGCTCCGCTCATCGATCGCACCCAAAGCGCGCGGGCTGTATTTGCTCAGATAGACATGCACCGCCTTCTTGTCCTGGATCCGCTGCTTCGTCGTTTCCGGCAGCTCGTCATAGGCACGATGCATGTTGACATACTGCGTGTCGCCGCCGCTGGACGGAAGCTGCACGGCAAACAGCGTGGTCGCCTTCGGCGGCGCCGGATGATTGGAATGGTCGGTGTGGAACGTCTCGCCGGGAATGACGCGCTTGCCATCAACGAACTCGTCGTTCGAGACGTAATACACGTCGGGATGCCCCGGCACGTGATGCTGCTTCTTGTCATGCGGCTGCAGCGCGCCAAACACCTGCGCCGCGCGCTTGAATTGTTCCGGGGAAAAATCCTGATCGCGGATCACCAGAACATGGCGATCGATAAAGGCCCGGTTGAGCACGGCGTGCGTGGCCTCGTCCAGCGGTTCGCGCAGATCGACCCCATGGACCTCGGCCGCGGTATGTTCGGTCAAGGGCGTGATGGTGCAGGACATCGGTCTCCTCCCTCGCTATTGCCGGCACGCTAGGAGCGGCCGGCAGCGAGGGTCAAGACGCGGACGTCTCCCACCACCCGGCTGTCATCGCGACAGACCCAGAAACTGAGACCAAATCTCCGTTTTCGCCCTGCCCCGCAATTGCAACGACTCAAAAGTTCCAAGCCAGAAGAGGATTGTTCCGAACGTCCCTAACTCGCCAATGCCAGCGCCGGCCACCGGGCGGCGTGCTCTTCTGCCTGCCCCACCGCTGCCATCACCGCGAGCAATTTCTCCTGCGTCGCCGGCGACGCCCGCGTCAACGGCAGCCGCACCTCGTTGCTGCACAGCCCGAGATTCGCCAGTGCCGCCTTCAAGGGGATCGGATTGCTCTCAACGAACAAGGCGGCGTGCAGCGGCTGCAGCAGGTCGCGCAACGCGGCGAAACGGCAAAGCTCGCCGTTGTCCCACGCCTGATGAAGCTGCGCGCACAATGCCGGCGCGAGGTTCGCAGTGACGGAGATGCAGCCCATCCCGCCCATCGCGCGATAGGCCGGCGCGGTGGCGTCATCGCCGCTCCATTGCATGAAGGCTTCGCCGCAACGATCGCGCAAACGCTGCGGCCGCGTCACATCGGCGGTGGCGTCCTTCAGCCCGGCGATCAGGCCGCCATCATGCAGCCGCGCCACGGTGTCGTCACCGATCGCCGTGCCGGTCCGCGACGGAACGTCGTACAGCACGATGGGCAGGTCGCTGGCGTGAGAGATCCCGCGGATATGCGCGAAAATGCCCTCCTGCGTCGGTTTCACGTAGGCCGGCGCGGCGCACAGCAGCGCATCGGCGCCCGCGCCCGCCGCTTCGGTGGCGACCCCCATGGCGGTGGCGGTGCACATGGCAGAGCAACCGGCGATCACCGGCACGCGACCCTTGGCAAGCCGGGCAATGAAATGCACGGCACGGGCGTATTCGGACTGCGTCAGTGAGGTGGCCTCGCCCGTACTGCCGCAGACGATCAGACCGGCGGTGCCGCGATCGAGCTGCCGCTCGGCCATGCGGCCGAACGCCTCCCAATCGAGGCGAGAGTCGCGGAACGGAGTGGCCAGCGCGGTCAGCGACCCGCCGACGCCGGATAACAGGCTGCGCATTTGCGGGGAGTCCTTTCAGGCGTAGCGGCGCAATCCGAACGCCGGGAGTTCCGCCAGCAGCACCTGGCCACTCCTCGCGCGGCGCGTGCGTACGGTGGTGAAACCGTGCAGTGCCAGCACAGAGCGCAGCGGGTTCCGGGTCATGGGTTGGGCGGCGAACGACAGCATCAGCCGCCCGTTCGCATGCAGCGCGCGGCGGATCGACGGCAGCGCGTTCGACAGCCAATCGATGGACGGAACGTGTGGGATGATCGCGAGACTGGCGCTGTCCGCCTCGGGACGGTCATGCGCGCGAAGGTGGGTGACTTGCATCGCGCCTGCCCGCATCAGCGCGCACATCAGATCGGGGCCGTCCTGGCCGACTACGAGGATGTTGTCCTCGCCCTCGATGTCGTCGAGGTTGTCGAGCAGGGCGGCCTTGGGTTCCGGAGGTTCGGTTTTTGGCGGCATGCGGCGCGCGTGGGCGCCCGCACGGGTCTCGACTGGCATGAAACATTGCTCCTGGCCTCGCTGATCCGCGGACGGAACGACCGCTTCGCGTGGCGGCCCGGAACATCGGCATGTCGGCATATAATTGCGATTTGTGTCGCGGGCGGCAGGAATAAAGCCGGCATAGTAGCCGCCGGCACCCGGGGAACCAGGCAACCCGGGCGGCAGGCGCGAATCAAATGCGTTCCCGCAGCGCCGGCGGCAAATTCACCGCGCCTTACAGCTTCCGCTTCAGCGCCTCGTTCACCAGAGCGGGATTGCCCTTGCCGCCCATGGCACGCATCACCTGGCCCACGAAAAAGCCGAACAACTTGTCCTTGCCGGATTTGTACTCCGCCACCTTGTCGGCGTTCGCCGCCAGTACCTTGGCAACCGCATCATCGATCGCACTGGTGTCGGTGACCTGGCGCAGCCCCAGCTCGTCGACAATGACCGCCGGGTCCTTGCCGGTCTCCACCATCGCCTCGAACACGGTCTTGGCGATGCGGCCGTTGATCGTGTCGTCCGCCATCAGATCCAGCAGCTTTCCCAACGCATCGGCGGTCACCGGCGAGGTCTCGATGGCATGGCCGGTGCGGTTCAGGGCCGCGAACAAATCCCCCATGATCCAGTTGGCGGCGGTCTTGGCATCGCGTCCACGCGCGACGGATTCGAAGAAATCCGCCGTGGCGCGCTCCGCCACCAGCACCCCCGCATCATAAGGCGGCAGCCCGTACTGGCGCATGAACCGCGTCCGCTTGGCGTCCGGCAGCTCAGGCAGCGCGGCTTTCAACGCGGCGACCCACTCCTCCTCCAGCACCAGAGGCAACAGGTCCGGATCGGGAAAATAGCGGTAGTCGTGTGCGTCCTCCTTCGAGCGCATGCTGCGCGTCGTGCCCCGCCCGTGGTCGAACAACCGCGTCTCTTGCTCCACCGTGCCGCCGGATTCCCAGACTTCGACCTGCCGCTTCGCCTCGGCCTCGATCGCCTGCATGACGAAACGCACCGAGTTGACGTTCTTCACCTCGCAGCGCGTGCGATATTGCTCGCCGTGCCTGCGCACCGAGACGTTGACGTCGGCACGCATGGAACCCTCCTCCATGTTGCCGTCGCAGGTGCCGAGATAACGCAGGATGGTACGCAGCTTGCGCAGATAGGCGCCTGCCTCCTCCGGCGAACGGAGGTCGGGTTCCGAGACGATCTCCATCAGTGCCACGCCGGAACGGTTCAAATCGATATACGACTTGGTCGGATGCTGATCGTGCAGCGACTTCCCGGCATCTTGCTCGAGGTGCAGGCGGGTGACGCCGATCGCCTTGGTCGTGCCGTCGGCGAGTTCCACTTCAATCTCGCCGGTGCCGACGATCGGGTGCTGGTACTGGCTGATCTGGTAGCCGGCCGGCAGATCGGCATAGAAATAGTTCTTGCGCTCGAAGCGGCTGACCATGTGGATGTGCGCGTTCAGCCCGAGCCCCGTGCGCACCGCCTGCGCCACGCATTCTCGGTTGATCACCGGCAGCATGCCGGGAAACGCAGCGTCGATGAAGCTGACCTGCGTGTTGGGTTCGGCGCCGAAATCGGTGGCGGCGCCGGAGAACAGCTTGGCGCGGCTGATCACCTGGGCGTGGACCTCCAGGCCCACGACGACTTCCCAGGAACCGGTGCTGCCTTCGATGGTGTAGGTCATGGTGTGCCTCTGGCGGATGGGCGGCCCCTGGCGATGTATCCGCGGGATCGGGTGGCGGCAAGAAATCGCGGAAGTCTGGTGGAATTGGCCGCCATGGGGCACCTCCATACCGGCGCGATCATGGTCACCAGCAACGTCAGGGATATTCGTGACATCCCAGAGCTTGAGATCGAGCACTGGCTGGTGGCGAGGATCTGAACGTAGGCTGGAATCCGCCGGACCCGCGACCGGTGCACCTGGTAAATCCTGGTCCCCTCAAGAATTTGCGCGCAGCGAAGGCAGGCTCGAGAACCCCGCCGCGTGCTCCAGCGCCGCGCCGACGGCGAACACTGTCTCCTCGTCGAACGGCTTGCCGATCACCTGCAATCCGATCGGCAGGCCGTTCGCATCCAAGCCCGCGGGCACCGAGATCGCCGGCACACCGGCCAGGTCCGCCGGCACAGTGAACTCGTCGTTCAGATACATCTGAACCGGATCGTCCATCTTCTCGCCCTGTGCGAACGGTGCCGACGGCGCGGTTGGCGTCAGCAGCGCGTCCACATGCGCGAAAGCGTCGTTGAAATCCTTCAAGATCAGCGCCCTCACCTTCTGCGCCCGCAAATAGTACGCATCGTAATACCCCGCCGACAGCACGTAGGTCCCGACCAGGATGCGCCGCCGTACTTCCGGCCCGAACCCGGTCGCGCGCGTGCGCTCGTAGAGGTCGCGCAGATCCGATCCATCCGTACGCAACCCGAACCGCACGCCGTCATAGCGTGCCAAATTCGAAGACGCCTCGGCGGGGGCAATGATGTAATATGCCGGCAGCGCGTATTTCCGGTGCGGGGTGGAGACGTCGACAATCTCCGCCCCCGCCTGGCGCAGCCACGCCAGTCCCTGTTGCCAGACCGCCTCGATCTCCTCCGGCATGCCGTCCACCCGGTACTCGCGCGGCACGCCGATGCGCAGCCCCTTCACCCCGCGCCCACAGGCACCGGCAAAATCCGGCACCGGCACGTCCGCACTGGTGGAATCCTTCGGATCGTGCCCCGCCATCGACCCGAGCAGCAGAGCACAATCCTCCACCGTCCGCGCGAACGGCCCCGGATGGTCCAGAGACGAGGCGAACGCCACCACCCCCCACCGCGAACACCGCCCATAGGTGGGCTTGATGCCGACAATCCCGCAGAATGACGCGGGCTGGCGGATCGACCCGCCGGTATCGGTGCCCGTCCCGCCCATCGCCAGCCGCGCCGCCACCGCCGCCGCCGACCCGCCCGACGAACCGCCCGGCACCAGCACGGCGGAGGCATCCTGGCGGCGCTTCCACGGGTTCTCCACCGGCCCATACGCCGAGGTCATGTTGGACGAGCCCATCGCGAACTCGTCCATGTTGGTCTTGCCCAGGAAGATCGCGCCGTCGCGCAGCAGGTTGGCGGTGACAGTGCTTTCGTAGGGCGGCACGAACGGCCGCAGGATGTTGCTGCCCGCCGTGGTCCGCACGCCCGCGGTGCAGAACAAGTCCTTGATGGCGAGCGGGATGCCGGTCAGCGAACGGGCCTCGCCGCGCGCCAGCGCCGCATCCGCCGCCCGCGCTTGCTCTACCGCCTGCGCATGGCTCACCGTGACGAATGCGTTCAGCCGCGGGTTCAGCGCCTCGATGGCATGCAGGTGAGCGAGCGTCAGTTCCTCGGCGCTGAATTTTCCCCCGCGTAGCCCGACGCGCGCCTGCGCGATGGTCAGATCGGTGAGGCTCATTCCACGACCTTCGGCACCGCAAAAAAGGCACCCGCGCGATCCGGTGCGTTGGCAAGAATCTTCTCCGGGTAGCCGCCGTCGGTCACCACGTCCTCGCGCATCTTCAGCGCCATGTGCGCCGCGCCGGTCAGCGGCTCCACGCCTTCGATGTTGACCTCGTTCAATTGCTCTATCCAGCCCAGGATGCCGTTCAGCTCGTCCTGCAGGCGAGGAATTTCGTCCTCCTCCACCCGGATGCGGGCCAGCGTGGCGATACGTCGTACAGTGGCGTGATCGAGCGCCATGGGAACCACCACCTTTATCGGGAATTGCCGGCCGCGGACCATAACGGCCCGTCCGCACCTGTTCAACGCCGCGCAGCTTGGCCCCCGCTTTGCCCCTTTGGCCCCGCCCCGGCATATCTCCATGCATGCCCTTACTCGAGCTGCCCGCGCTGCGCCACCGGCTCTCCCGCCACCAGCGGTTGATCGGCATCGACCCAGGCCAGCGGACGATCGGCATCGCGCTGTCGGACGTATTGCTCTCGCTCGCCTCGCCCTACGGCAGCCTGCGGCGAGGCAAGCTGCGCGATAACGCCGCCGAGATCGCCGCCATCGCCGGAAAGGAAGACGCCGGCGGTCTGGTGGTGGGATGGCCGCTGTCGATGGACGGCTCGGTCGGCCCGGCAGCGCAGGCGGCACGCGACTGGGCGCTGGCGCTGTCCGATACCACCGGCTTGCCGGCCGCGCTGTGGGACGAGCGTCTGTCCACCGCCGCCGCCAACCGCTTCCTGATCTCCGAGGCCGATCTCAGCCGCAAGCGCCGCGCCGCGGCCGTCGACCCCATGGCGGCCGCCTGGATGCTGCAAAGCGCGCTCGATGCGTTGCGCTGACGCTCCCCGCCACGCGCAGCCGTGATCGGCGGTCTCGTCCGGCCCCGGTCACGCCGGCACCGCGCGTCACCACATACCGCATCATGCCGTTCCTGCCGCCACCCGTTCCCGCCTACACCGTCGTGCAGTCGATCGGCGTCAATACGCATATCGACTTCAACGCCTACGGTTATCAGAACCTCTCCGTCGTCGAGGCCGCGATCCGCTACCTCGGCATCCAGCGCCTGCGCGATAGCGCGAGCAATGCGTCCGACCTCCAGACCTGGCCGCAGGTGGCGCATGCGACCGGCGCGAAATTCGACGATTTCATCGGCCAGACCTCGCCCGCCGATATGCAAACCCAACTCGCGCTGATGCCATCGCTTGCGCGCGCGGGCGCGCTGGACGCGATCGAAGGCGGCAACGAGGAAGACGACCCCTACCCCGCCAAACTCGGCAACAGCCTGGCGGTCGCCGCACAGTTCCAGCAGCGCGTGCATGCGATGGGCGTCGAACTCAAGCTGCCCGTGATCAACATAAGCTTCGGCCAGGGGTGGACCGCGAGGAACAATTGGCACGGCGATTACGACAAGGTGGGCGATCTGTCCGCTTATGCCGACTATGCCAACGCCCATACCTATCCGGTGGACGGCCAGTCGACGGATTCCTCGATCCGGCGCCTGAACGACGATGCACGACTGGCGGCAACATCGCGACCCGTGATGACAACCGAGATCGGCTGGAACACCGCCGGCAATGGCGCAGCCACGCAAGGCGTGGTGCAGGCGGTCCTCGACGGCATCCAAAACCACGACGCCGCCATGTATTTCTACTCCCTGTTCGATGACATGTCGGGCAGATACGGGCTGATGAATCCGGATGGTTCGCCTCGCCCCGCGGGCAAGGCGCTGCACGACTTCACCACCTTGCTCGCCGATCGCGGCGGCAGTTTCACGCCTGGATCGCTGCGCTACACCCTGAGCGGCCGCATCGAAGGCGACAACGTGCTGCTGATGCAGAAGTTTGACGGCAGCTTCTGGCTGGCACTTTGGAACGAGAGCGCCGGCAGCCATCAGGTCACAGTCAGCCTCGGCGCCGCCGCATCACGGATCGCAGTGTTCGATCCGGTGACCGGCACCTCTCCCGTCTCAAGCGAAGCTGGCGCCAACCGTGTGACAGTCGATCTGGCGAAGAATCCACTGCTGGTCGAAATCGTCCCCACCGCCCCCGGCGGCGAGGGCGGGACAGGCCGTTAGCCGGCGGGCGCCGGCGAATTGATCCGCTGCGCCAACGCAATTCGCGGCCCTTCACGCACCTCGTTAGCTGGTGCCGTCCCCTCGATAGCTGGTGCCGTCCCACGGCCGGTTTTGGCCGACCCAATCAACGAGTAACCGCCGGATCCGCGGCGGTTTCGCCCGCTGCCGTCCGCGTTTCCAAACGGCGGCGCAGCAGCCGCAGCACGCCGAGTGCACCCGCGCCGGCGATCAGCGTCGGCACCGCCGCGATCATGTACAACTGCGACGGCGTCCAATGCATCGCCAGCAACAGGCCGGCAATCACCGGCGAGAGCACCGAGCCGGCGCGGCCCACGCCAAAGCCCCAGCCGACGCCGGTGCCTCGCATGCTCGGCGGATAGACATTCGCGCAACTCGCATTCAGCACGCTCTGCGCGCCGATCTGGAAAACGCCCACCGCGAGCACGGCGCAGATCAGAAAGCCGAATCCGCCGCCGCCACTGCCCAGCACCACCATCGCCGCGGCGGCAAGCGCATAGAGCACGCCGGTGGTGAGAAAAGGCGGCACGCGCACGACGATCGGCGCGGCAAGCAAGGTGCCGATGATGCCGCCGAATTGCAGCGAGGTCGCGATCACCACCACCTCCTTGCCCGACAGGCCACGGCCGGTCAGCAAGGTCGGCAGCCAGGAATTGAAGAAAAAGATGGTCAGCCCCGAGGCGAAGAACGTCGCCCACAACATGATGGTAATCGGCGCGCGGTCATCCTCGAAAAGCTGCGCGGGCTGAAAGCCCGGCTTGTTCTCACGCGCGACGGTGAAGTGGGTCTCGCGCGAGAAGTCGCGTTCCGGGTCGACGCGGGCCAGGATCGCGCGGATTTGCTCCGCCGGCGCGTTGTGCATGACCTGGAACACCAGCGTCTCCGGCAGGCAGGCAAAAAACAAAGGCGCAAGCAGGATCGGCAGCGCGCCGCCGATATAAAACACGGTGCGCCAGCCGAAGACGGAGAGGAAGCCATAGGAATAGCCGGCCACCACGGCACCGAGCGCGAGGCTGATATACATGATCATCGTCACGGAAGTACGCACGTGCCGCGGCACGAAATCGCTGGCGATGGCAATGGAGATCGGCGACGCGCCGCCCAGCATCAGGCCGGCGAAAAAGCGCAGCAACACCAGCACGGTCACCGACGGCGCGAAAGGCGCGGCAAACGACAACACGCCAAAGCCGATGCCGCACAGGATGAAGGTCTGCTTGGTACCCAGCCGGTCGGCGACGAGGCCGAAGGCCAGCGCACCGATGGTGAGGCCGAACAATCCGGCGGAGAACACCGGGGCGATCATCGCGCGCGTGATGCCAAAGAGCTGGATGAAGTGTGGTGCGGCATAGCTGACGGCGGTGAGGTCGTAGCCGTCCAGGAACACCATCAGTCCGCACAGGAAGGCGATCCAGAGATGGAAGGCGTTGAACCGGGCGTTGTCGATGACGTCCGAAACGTTGGTCGGCACGGTTTCTCTCCCTTGAGTCGCGGCGGCGCGCGGCGGCCTATGGCCGCGATGGCATGAGCCGGGATCGAGATCAATCCCGACCAGGAGGCTCTGCCTCCTGGACCTCCGGCAAAGGCGAGCCTTTGCAATCCATTCATTTGGCTGTCCTGACGGCAGGGGCCATGCGCCGCCGCACTGTCGGCGGCGCATGCCCCCCGCCGTCAGCACCGCCAACTAAAGGGTTCCAAGGGCTCCGCACTTCTGGGACTCCCGTAGGACAGAGCCCTCTTGGCCTGCCTACAGCGCCATCAGCCGATCCAGCAGTGCCGGATCGTCGCGCAATTCTGCCGCCGCCCCGGAATGCCGCACGGCCCCCTTCTCCAGCACATAGACCCGGTCGGCCAATGAAAGCGAAAACGCCACCCCTTGCTCGGCCAGCAGAATAGTCAGCCCCTCCGCCTTCAACTCCGCGATCTTCTGGCGCAGCAGTTCGACGATCAGCGGCGCCAATCCCTCCGAAGGTTCGTCCAGCAGCAGCAGTTCCGGGTTGCCGACCAGCGCGCGCCCGATTGTCAGCATCTGTTGCTCGCCGCCCGACAGAAAGCCCCCGCGCTGATTGCGCCGTTCCGACAACACCGGGAACAGGTCGTAGACGCGCTCCACGGTCCAACGCCCCAGCCTGCGCGCGGCCCGCGCCGCGACCTCCAAATTCTCCCACACCGTCAACTCGGCAAAGATCCGCCGATCCTCCGGCACAAACCCGATGCCCGCGCGCGCGATCCGGAACGGCGGCCATCCCGCCACGTCCTGTCCACGCCACACCACGCGCCCGGACCGCGGCGGCGTCAGCCCCATGATCGAGCGCATCGTCGTCGATTTTCCCACCCCGTTCCGCCCCAGCAAGCAGACGCACTCGCCTTCCGCCACCTCCAGCGAAATGCCGAACAACACCTGGCTGAGGCCATAGGCGGCGTGAATGTTCTCCACCGACAGCAACGCCGTCACGCATGCTCTCCCAGGTAGACGCGGCGGACTTCGGGATTGGCCCGCACCTCGTCCGGCGCGCCTTCCGCCAGTTTGCGCCCCTGATAGAGCACGGCGATCTTCTGCGCGATGCCAAACACCACCGCCATGTCATGCTCTGTGAACAACAGCGTGAGCCCGCGTTCGAGCGCGATGCGCCGCAGCAGCGCGATGGTATCGTGCGTCTCGCCGGCCGACATTCCGGCGGTGGGTTCATCAAGCAGCAGCACCTTCGGATCTGATGCCAGCGCGATGCCGAGCTCGAGCTGCTTCTGGTTGCCATAGGCCAGAGTGCCGGCGGTCTCGCCCGCCACCGCGCCGAGGCCGACGGAGGCCAGCAGCGCCTCGGCATCGTCGCGAAACAGGGTTTCGGAGCGGGACCAGAAATCCCGCCCGTGCCCGCGATGCGCCATCAGCGCGGCCTGGACGTTCTGCAGCACCGTCAGGCGGGGAAAGATGTTGGTAAGCTGGAATGATCGGCCCATCCCCAGCCCGCAGATGCGATAGGGCGGCAGTCCTGTCACGTCGCGCCCGTCCAGCAGCACGCGTCCGGTATCGGCGCGCAGATGGCCGGTGATCAGGTTGAAGAAGGTGGATTTGCCGGCGCCATTGGGGCCGATCACGGCGACGATCTGCCGGCTTGCCACCGTCAGGCTCACGTCGTTCACCGCGACAAAACCGGCAAAGGATTTTCTCAGGTGGGTGATTTCAAGCATCGCGCGACACCAGTCGCGATCGCTGCCGCTGCAGCGCGCGCCACGCACGGGTCAGTCCGCCCAGCACGCCGCCGGGCAAGGCGAACAACAGCACCAGCAGGATCGTGCCCAGCACGAACGGCCAGTATTGCGTATAGTTGGTGATTTCCTGGTTCAGCCAGTCCAGCACCAGCGCGCCCACCGGCGGTCCCCAAAGAAAGTCCATCCCGCCGAGGATGGTCATGATCATGACCTGCGCCGACTGCGTCCAGAACACGTAGTCGGGAAACACGCCGCGGGTGAAGATGCCGTACAGCGCCCCGGAAAATCCCGCGAATCCCCCGGCCACGACGAACACCGTCAGCTCATAGGCGCGCACATTCAGGCCGATGAACGCCGCGCGTTCGCGGTTGTCGCGGATCGCCGTCAGCATGCGCCCGAACGGTGAGCGGGTGATCTGCCCGATGGCCGCGATGCACAGCGCCGCCAGCGTCAAGGTCAGCAGATAAAAGCAGCCGTTCTCGCCCAGTTCGCCGCAGCCCGGTATCGCCGTCATCCAATGCGTATCCGGAAACGGCACGTCGGCGATACCCTGGTCGCCGCCGGTGACGGCATTCCATTTGAAGCAGATCGCCCAGACGATCTGCGAAAACGCCAGCGTCAGCATGGCGAAATAGATCTTCGTCAGCCGCACGCAGAAATAGCCGAAGATCAGCGAGAACAGGGCCGCACCCAGTCCCGCGGCCGGGAACGCGATGACGAACGACACCCCATAGGTCTTCATCAATATGCCGCAGACATAGGCGCCGACGCCGAAATACGCGACGTGACCGAACGACACCAATCCCGTCGTTCCCAGCAGCAGGTTGAGACTGACGGCGAACAATGCGTCGATGATGATCTGGGTGGCGAGAAACGTGTCGTAGCGGCTGCCGATCCATGGCAGCGGCAGCAGCAGCAGGAACACGACGAGCGTCCAGGGCACGCGCCGCATCGTCAGGCGGGGCGAGCGCACCATGGGCCGGCTGAGCGGCAGGCTCATCGTACCGGCCGTCCCATCAGGCCCCACGGACGCACGATCAGCACCACCGCCATCAATGCGAACACCGCGAACACCGAGAACTGCGGAAACGCCAATATGCCGAAGGACAGCGTCTGTCCGTAGATCATGGCGCCCCAGAAGGTGCCCCAGAACGAGCCAAGCCCGCCGATCACCACCACGATGAAGGCATCGACGATGATCTGCACGTCCATCCCCGGCACCACGCTTTCGATCGGCGTGATCAGCGCGCCTGCGAGGCCCGCGAGGAACGAGCTGACCACGAACATGCCGGTATAGAGCGCGCCGACATTGGCACCCAGCGCGCCAACCATCTCGCGGTCGAACGCCGCCGCCCGCAGCAATCGCCCCGCCGAGCTCTTGTTCAATATCAGCCCGCCAACGATGGCGATCGCCGGCCCAAGCAGGATAATGAACAAATTGTAGAATGGCACCGTGGTGCCGAGCCATTGAAAGCTGCCGTCAAGCACCGGTGGGCGATGTACCGAAAGCTGGTCGGTGCCCCAGGTGAATTTGGCGGCGTCGCCCAGGATCAGCACCAGCGCGTACGTGAACAATAGCTGGTAGAGTTCCTCGACCCCGTAGAGATGGCGCAGCAGCAGGCGCTCGACGATGCCGCCGAGGATCGCCACGGCAACGCCCGCCGCAAGTGCCGCGATCCAGAACGCGCCCCCGGTCGGCTGCAGCCACGTCACCACCTGCCAGGCCATGTAGGCGCCGATCATGTAGAACGAGCCGTGCGCGAAGTTCAGCACGCGCATGACGCCGAACACCAGCGACAGGCCTGAAGCGATCAGGAACAAGAACATCGCCGTCGTCAGTCCGCTGAGGAACTGGGCGGCGATGAGAGAAATCGTCATGTTGTCCGTCGCGGTCCGTCGCTACCTGGAATCAGCGCATTGCTCATACGCGTCTCGTCATCGCGAGACGCACGGCGGCGAAACAATCCTGTCCCGGCGCGCACCCGAAACGTCCGCACGCCGCGTGATCCGGATGCTTCGCCGCCGCCACTCCTGGCAATGACATGCCGGGCTCAACCGCCGGCCGGTGGCGCGGGATTGTAGTAGGTGGGGTTCTTGATGACCGCGAACGGCACCTTCGGGTCCTTCACCATCTCCCCCCAGTATTCGCCCGCATCGGCATCATGCGTCGTCGCACTGTAGGTGCGCGGCCCGAGCGGCGTCTGGTAGGTCATGCCCGCCATCGCCTTCGCCACCTTCGCCTCATCGGTGCCGCCGGCCTTCTCGATGCCCTGTGCGATCGAGGCGATCGCGACATAGCCCATGATCGCCCAGCTCGAGCCGTACTGGGTGCCCATCGCCTTCTCCACCTTCTTGTCGAAGACGATCTCGGCCTGTGGCTGGTTCGGGCCATCCCAGACCACCGGATCGTAGGCATTGGCCCAGATCCCGTACGGGAAGGCGTCGCCGAGCGCGATCGTTTCATCCACCGAGCCGACTTCCCCGCCGGTCGCCATGCGGTTGTTGATCGCCTTGAAATAGCCGAGCGGCGCCGCCTGCTTGGCGAAGCTGATGAAGTCGCCGGCAAATTCGTCGCAGTAGACCGCGTCGGGATGTTTGCTCATCTGCGCTGTGATGAACGGGGAAAAGTTCGATTCCCCGAGCTTCGGCCATTGCTGATCAACGATCGTGATGTCCGGGCGCAATTGCTTCAGCTTGGCGACGAAGGCGGCAATCGCGTCATGGCCATAGGCATAATCGGGCGCGATGGTCGCGACTGTCTTGATGTCCTTCCACCGCGCCATGACGATGGCACCGGCCTGCCCCTCGATCGTCGTATTGGACGCCGAGCGGAACACGTAGGGATGCACATGCTCCGGGTCGGTCAGCGACGAGGTCTTCGCCGAGGGCGCGACGAAAACGATATGGTTCTCCTTGGCGATGGTGGAGACCGCGGGAGCCTCGGCAGACGTCAGCGTGCCGGCCAGAAATTCCACGCCATTCTTGACGATCAGTTCGCGCGCCAGCCGGACCGCCTCCGCCGGATTTGCCTTGCTGTCGCGCGACAGCAGTTCCAGCTTGCGCCCGAGCACGCCGCCCTTGGCATTGATGTCAGCGACCGCGAGTTCGGCGCCCTTCAGAATGGGTTCGCCATACACCGCGGTCGGACCGGAGAGCGGAATCGGAAAGCCGATCTTGATCGGCTCCTTGGCACTGGCGGCAAGCGGCAGGACAAGCACAGTCGCTGCCGCCGCCAGAACGTGGCGGACTCCCATGGATTTTAGCCTCCCAGTTTTATTCGCGCGCACTCGTGCCGCGCGGTCGTTCGTGGACGCAACGGTCGCAGGCGCGTGATGGCGCTGTCAAGGTGGCGCGTCGTGAAGAAGCGGAAAGCCCCGCGAGGCACCGGCCCGGCAGCCCTCGTCCCCGCGGCGCCGCATCCTGCCGTCCGCCGCCATGGCCGGACGGGAGCGCTCGCCTATGCAGCGACCCGGATTTCCGCCCTGGGGCGCAGCAGCGAAACCTGGTGCACGCCCACCACCTGCGCCAGGTTGCCCTCGATCAGGTGCACCACCTCCGCGGGCATCGCCTCCAGGGCAATTTCGACATGCATCACCGCGCCGTTGCGGTGCGACCACATCCGGTCCGGTGCCAGGTCCCGGCGGGCAAAGGGTTGCAGCAGCCGCGGCAGCAGCCCCGGCGAGGCATCGGCATCCAGCATGAAACGGACTGCGACCTCGCCGCGCGCAGCCGCGGCGGAATATCGGTCATCGGACATCAGGGGAAACTCCGGCAACGAACGACGCGAAAAGCAAAAAGGCAGACTGCCCCGGCTGCTCAGGCAGCCGGGCGGCTAATTCGCGTCGTGACCGTCCGAAGATACATGGTCCGCTTATACCATCACGGTGCCGGCCAGTCCAGATGCGGCAGGCGCAGCAGCGGAATGTCGTGCATCGACAGCGTCCCCCCGTGCAACGTCAGCGGCACCTCGACTTGCGAGGGGCCCCCGTCCGCGGGCGTCGCGGCAAGCAGCGACAGCATCGCCTTGGCGGCAACCGCCGCGGAGTCGCTGATCGCGCCATGCCTGGCCAGCACATCCAGGGTCGGGGCGTAACCGCTCACGTCCGCCGTCGCCGCCCCGGCCGGCTGCAACTGGTGGTCCAGCGACAGGCTCGCATGCGCCGTCAGGTCCAGGGCACCCCAGTGCAGCGCCACACGCTGCACCCGGGTCGAGCCGCCGGCGTCGCGCCATTCGGTGGCACGCGCGGTCACGCTGGTCGCGACCGGCAGGGGCCCATCGATCGCGCCGTCCACCGAGAGTGACCGCACGCGCTGGCCCAACGCCCAGTCCTCGTGGCTGGGCAAGCCGATCTCGTCGGCCGTCGCCGCCAGCGACACCGCCGCCTCGTCCCGCCCCGCCGCGGGATGCACCGCGATGCGCGCCACCAGCGAAGCCACCGTCGTCAGGTCGGTGACGGTGCCGGCAGCGACATGCGCGCGCAGGTTTCTCCCGCGCAGCTCCAGCACTTGCTCCGACGGATCGCCGCGCAGGGGCACCAGCAGGTGCAGTTCGCCCGCGCCATAGGCAATGGCAGGCACGTCCGACACGCGCAGGCGCTGCACGCCCCCGGCTTCGATCCGCAGGTGCCGCGGATCGCGGGGTGTCAGGCGCAGCGTCACCCGGTCCGCGTGCCATGACACACCGCCGGGAACGTCCGCGGCGCCGCCGTTGATCTCGAAATCGGCCAGGGTCAGCGTCGCCGCGACCGGCCAGCCGCCGGCTTCAGGCGAGGCGGCGCTCACCTGCCAGCCGTCGCCGCGCCGCGCCGCCACCCATTCCTCCAGGCCGGCGCGCATCGTCCGCACCGTAAAGTACCACACCGCCGTATCGGCAGCCGCAACCGCCAACAACATGCCTGCCGGGATCAGCCACCGCGCGCGCCGCATCATTCCTCGCGTTTGGACGTCGCCGCGGCATATAGGCAAAGTGCGCAAAGCGGGCCAATCGCCCCGTTAACCCGAGGCCACGGCGATGCCGCCCCCGCAGTAACGTTGTGTTCACGGTTTGGTGATGCCGAACGGCGGATTCTCGTCCCCACCCCGGTCGAGACATGAACGGGCAACGATATGAACCACAAAGTATAGCTACTTCAATAAATTACAAATGGTCCCTGTAATCTGTTCCGAACCTTGCCGATAGTCAACCCACAGCTTTGTCCACAGCCTCCCGCAGCGCCGCAGCGCCAGTCCGCAATGCCGCGTCAAGCCGCGACAACAGCTCCTGGCGGCGGACCGGCGCTATTTCCGGCAGCACCACGATGTGAATTACGCCGGGCCGCTTGCGGAAAGCCCGCCTGCCCCAGCACCGGCCCGAATCGGTTGCGATCGGAATGACCGGCAATCCGGTCGAATTGGCCAATGCCGCCACGCCGGGCTGGAGCGGAAGCAGCGTGCCAGGCTCGGCGCGCGTGCCTTCGGGAAAGATCACGATCTGCCGCCCCGCCGCGACCGCGACGGCCGCGTCGCGCATCAGCCCGCGCATCGCCCCGGCCCCACCGTCACGGTCCACCGCGATCATCCCGGCGGGCCGGGTCAGCCAGCCGAACAACGGAATGCGCGCCAGTTCCGCCTTCAGCACGTAGGCCGGGCGCGGCAGCAGGGTGAACCAGATCAGCGTGTCGAACGCCGATTCGTGGTGCGACGCAATCAGCGCCGGCCCGGTCGGGCAGGCGCCGCTCACCTGCCAGCGGATGCCGCAAATCACGCGAAGCGCCGCAAGCTCCAGCCGTGCCCAGGCCTTGACCACGACGATGACGCGCCCGGGCGCCGCCACGCTCACCGCCGACCCGCACACGCTCAGCACGAAGGTCGTGACAAAGAAGAATACATTGAACAAGGCGGACCGCAGCAGGATCATCCGGGACGTGCCTCGCGCCAGACGGCGGTCACGCGCTCCGGCAACATGTCGGTCAAACCGATGATTGAAAAAATGTACTTCGTATACTCCTCTACGATCAGCCGCAGCGTGACGACGCGGCCGATGCCGCCCGAGCGCGGCGTCAGCACCGGGTCCGGATACAGCGTCACATCGGGCAGAGTTCGCCGCAGTTCCGTCAGGGCGCGCGGCATGTGGTAGAACGCGGTCACCACGATCAGCGACCTGATATCGTTGCGCCGCGCCCACGCGGCGGTCTCGATGGCATTGCCGCGAGTGGACGTGGCCTGCCGGCCCAGCGTCACTTCGCCGGCCAGCGGCGCCGGGTCGATCTCGGCCCGATGCGCAAGCCCGGCGAGTTCGGCGCCGCCGCCGATGCCCGACAACAGCAGCCGTGGCGCGCGGTGGGCACGCAGCAGGCGCAGCGCGGTGGCAACGCGGTCGGCACCTCCGGTCAGCGCGACAATGCCATCGGCGCTGGGAGGCGGCGGGAACGGCCGGGACGCCATGTGAATGAACCACACAAGGCCAGCCATCCAGGCGAGCACCGCGGCAAGCAGGATGCTGCCGGCAAGGCGAAGCAGCTTGCTCTGCCGGGTCATGGCAGCCGCCGCAGCCACCAACGCACCGTTGCCTGCGCTGTCGCGAAGCCAATCGCCGCCGCCGCGGCCGGCAGTCCCGGCAGCGCCAGCCACAACGCCGCCGGCAGCGTGGCGAGCACCTGCGCTGGCGTGGTGGGCGGCAGCCCGGGTCCGGCGAACGGAGCCGCCAACAGGGCAAGCGCGAGCAACACCGGCAGCGCTACCAGCGCGCCGGCAATGCCTCCCGCAGTGGCCAGGATGGTGGCGCGTCCGGCGAAACGCGCCGCGATATAGCCGTCGGTGGCGCCCAGGCCATGCACGATCTCGATCGCCTCGCGGCGCGCGGACAGGCCGGCACGGGTCGCCACGGCGATCACCGCCGCGGCAACCCCGGCGACCAGCAGCAGCGCCATGCCGGCACAGGCTTGCAGGCTGCGCGACAGCCTCGCGAGGCGGCGGATCCAGACATCGTGGCTTTCCGTCAGCGTGCCGGGCGCGGCGGCATCAAGACGGGCCGCGAGCGGCGAGGTGTCGATCTCGCTCTGGGTCAGGCGAACCGCGATCACCGCGGGCAGCGGCACGGCAACGCGATCGGCCCCGGCACCCAGCCACGGCGCCAGCAACGCGCTCAACTGCTGGCCACTCAGCGCGTCCGCCGACGCGATGCCCGGACTGCCGCGGAGCAGGGCAAGCACCCGCTCGACGCGGCTGCCGCCCCCCTCCGCCGCGGGTTCGCCGGGTTGCGGCACCTGCACCGTCAGCTCCTCTCCCGCGCCTTGCTCCCAATGCCGCGCCAGACTGGCCGCGCCGTCCCAACCGGCAAGCGCGAGCGCGGCAAGCAATGCCATGGCGGCAACCAGGAACGGCAGCGCGCGATCGGCCAGGGCGCGGCGCAGGCCGAGTTCGTCGAAGCCCGCCGGACGCAGCGAGAGGCTACGCATCGGACGCCACGCCAAGGTCCGCGCCGAGGTTCTGGCTCCTACGCCTCGCCATCACTCCTGCCTCACCAGCCGGCCGCCCTCCAGCCGTAGCGCGGGAGCGGGATGCTGCGCCACCAGCGCATCGTTATGAGTCGCGACCACAACAGAAGTCCCCAACCTGTTCAATTCCTTGAATAATTGCATCAGACGCTGCGCCTGGGCGTCGTCCAGGTTGCCGGTGGGTTCGTCGGCCAGCAGCAGCGACGGCCGCGCGATCACCGAGCGCGCGATGGCGACCCGCTGTTGCTCGCCACCAGAGAGTTCGGGAGGCCGCGCGGTGTACTTCCGGCCCAGGCCGACCCAGCGCAGCATTTCCGTGACATCGGCCCGGATCTGGCCCTCCGGCCGTCCCGCGATGCGCAGCGGCAACGCCACGTTGTCGAACGCGGAGAGGTGCGCCAGCAGGCGGAAATCCTGGAACACCACGCCGATGCGCCGGCGCAGGCGGGGCAGCGCGGTGCGCGCCGCGGCGCCGATATCGGTATCGAGCACCAGCACCCGCCCGCGCGTCGGGCGGACGTCCAGATACATCAGCCGCAGCACGCTGGTCTTGCCCGCGCCCGAGGCGCCAAGCAGCCAGCGGAAGGCCCCATCGGGGAGGGTGAAGCTGAGGTCATGCAACACCTCGGGGCCGGACTGGCCGTTGCCCGAGCCGTAGCTCAATCCCGCGCGGTCGAATCGCACCATGGCGGCATTGTCGCGCGGATTGGGGGCGGAGCGGGAGAGGATGATCGCGCGCCGATGGCGTTCTTGCCAGAGCTAGCGCCGCAAAAGCACAAGTCGCGGGCAGCGGCCGGACCACGGTCGATGCGCGGCAGGGTTCGCGCGCGGCACCCGCCATCCCGTGCGCGGCCCGGGTCGGCGCCGCAGCAATCCGCGGTGACAGACCAGCGCGCCCATGCTCTAACCCGCCCGCCAGGAGAGCGGAGATGAGTGGATCATTGGACGGCGGCTGCGCCTGCGGCGCGGTGCGTTATCGCCTGAGTAGCGCACCGATGTTCGTGCATTGCTGCCATTGCCGCGACTGCCAGCGTCAGACCGGCAGCGCGTTCGCCATCAACGCGCTGATCGAGGCGGACCGCCATGTCGTACTGTCAGGCGATACCGCTCCCTCCGCCATGCCCACCGACAGCGGCCGGCCGCACAGCGTTTTTCGCTGCCCCGCCTGCGGCACCGCGCTGTGGAGCGAGTACGGCGGCCGCGCCACGATCCGTTTCGTGCGCGTGGGCACACTCGACGATCCGGCCGCACTGACGCCGGATGTGCATATCTATACCCGCTCCAGACTGCCATGGGTGACGCTGCCCCCGGGCGTGCCGGCGTTCGACGCATACTACGATGCAAAAACACTTTGGCCCGCCGCTGCTCTCGAGCGCCGGCGCGCTCTGCGAGGGTGACGCAGCCTCGCAGGGCAGCCCTATCCGGTTAGCGCAGGGACGGCCCGCGGTGCCCCCAGGCCCACATGTCACGCCCACATGTCACGCGCACATGCCACGCGCACACGTCAGGCGCACATGTCAGGCGCCCATCTCAACGGCGCAAATCCTGGTGGCGCATACGCTCGCGCTGCCTTCCTGCGCTAACCGGATAGGCGCCTAGCGGTGGCCGCCATCGCCGATCGCCTGGCCTGCCGCCCGCAAAAGCCCGGCCACGACGCCGGCGCCGCGGCGGCGATCCGCCGCCAGGTCCTGCTGCTTTTGCTCCTCACCGCGGCGCTGCGCCTGATCTTCGCCGCCATGCTCGGCCTCGGCGTGGACGAAAGCTACATGGTGGCGTCCGGCCGCACGCCGGCCTTCGGCTATTTCGACCATCCACCGGCCGCCTGGTGGCTGTCATGGGCCGCCGCCCAGCTTGCCGGCGCCGATCCCCCGATCCTCGTCCGCCTCCCGTTCATCGCATTGTTCTCGCTGTCCACCTGGCTGATGTTCCGCCTCGGCGCCGTGGTGGCCGATGAGCGTGCCGGTCTCTGGGCGGCGGTGCTGTTGAACCTCTCGCCCGTATTCGGTGTCACCACCGGCACCTGGGTTCTGCCGGACGGACCGCTCGATTGCGCCCTGATCGGCGCCGCGCTCTGCCTCGTGCATGCGCTCCCCGCCAGCGGCCGTGCGGCATGGCGATGGTGGATCGGCGCAGGCCTTTGCGCCGGCCTGGCGCTGTTTTCGAAATACTCCGCCGTGCTGACCATCCTGGGCGCCATTGCCTGCTTGCTCTCCAGCCATCCGCATCGCCGCTGGCTGGCACGTCCGCAGCCCTACCTTGCCGGCGTGCTGGCTTTGGCCGTCTTTTCCCCGGTGATCGTCTGGAACGCCACGCACCACTGGAGTTCCTTCGCATTCCAGGGCGGACGCGCCGGCGCGGGCGCACGCCTGCACCCGTTC
>Ga0335072_10003506_pt1 | contig 23631 bp, 19 predicted proteins | sample Lox_Sample_21_FD_206725 | JGI IMG/M metagenome (GOLD analysis project Ga0335072, IMG submission 206725) | Soil microbial communities from Loxahatchee National Wildlife Refuge, Florida, United States - Lox_Sample_2.1 | ecosystem: Environmental > Terrestrial > Soil > Wetlands | place: USA... | reverse complement strand
GACTATGACCCGGAACGACAGGGAAGCAAGGGTAGTACTGGCCGTAGAATGAGTAGGATCGCGCCGCCTATCAAGGCTCCGATTGAGGGAGGAGATGTTGACTCGGGTCTCTCCGTTGGAGATCAGATTGAAATGGAAAAGGAAAATGCCATCAAGTATCGCACTTGTAGTTGGCGAAAGGTGTGATTGATACTCAATTTCGTCAGGACACCTCATCAGTCATGCAAACACTAGCTTCGCATCTGGTCATTGGTTGAAAGGAAGAAGGAAGTCTGACCGTTCCTAGACTGCGGCTCTGCTATTCGCTGAGTACATCTGCCTGGCCATTATGTCATTCCCTTACTCATACAGCGTATTGGGTCTGGTTCCTGGCTTGATCTTGACTGTCGTTGTCGCCGCTCTGGTTCTATACACGTCGCTAATTGTCTGGTTGGTGCAACTTAAAATGAAGTCTGCTCATGCGTGCTGATAGAAAGCAGGGAATTTTGTCTTCGTCACCCTGAGCTCAAAGATGTCTGCGATATTGGTCAAGTACTCTTCTGGAATTCCAGGTGGGCCTGGTACTTTACCGCTGTTATGTTCATTCTAAACAACACCTTCATACAAGGATTTCATTGCCTGGTTGGCGCAAAGTATCTCAACACAATCTCCAATCACGGGATTTGTACCATCGGATTCTCAGCCATCGCAGCCATAATTTCTTGGATTTGTTCGTTGCCACGAACGTTCAGCGCCCTCGCTCGGCTCGCTACCTTCTCCGCCTTTTTCACTTTTGTTTCCGTTCTTCTGGCAACGATTTTCGCCGGCATAGAGGATCACCCTGGCGATGGTTGGCCGGCTAAGGGCCCAATACAGGTTCTTGCCATCCCTACCAAAGGTACCAACTTTGTTGATGGTATGAACGCCTTCTTAAACATCAGCTACACATTCATTGGTCAAATCACCCTCCCTTCATTCATCGCTGAGATGAAAGATCCACGTGAGTTTCCAAAGGCTCTTTGGGCAGTCACCATCGCAGAAGTCATCTTATTCAGCCTGGTCGGTTCCATCATCTACGCCTACACCGGTACGAACTACAATGTTGCTCCTGCCTTTGGGTCGCTTGGCAATGAAGTGTACAAGAAAGTGTCTTTCAGCTTCATGATTCCGACACTTATCTTCCTTGGAGTACTGTATGCTTCTGTCTCGGCACGATTCATATTTTTCAACGCCTTCAGAGGAACTAGGCATATGGGCAATCACACCGTCGTTGGTTGGCTAGCTTGGGCCGGAATCTTGGGTGCGACTTGGATATTGGCTTTCATTATTGCCGAAGTCATTCCGTTCTTCGCCGATCTTCTCAGTCTAATGAGTTCTCTCTTCGACTCCTTTTTTGGGTTCATCTTCTGGGGAGTGGCCTACTTTAGGATGCGGAACGCAGACTATGGTCCCTCATATTGGCGTACCAGAGGGATCAGAGGACTTTGGGGGTTTGGCCTCAATATTTTCATCGTCCTCTGTGGCTTTTTCTTCTTGGGAGCGGGTACATATGTAAGTTGCATGTCTACTTGATAACGATCAAATTGTATCGCTGACGAACGTAACTTAGGCTTCCGTGGAAAGCATCATTCAAGGCTATGGACAGGCGACGTTTGGAGGACCATTCTCTTGCGAATCTAATGGTGTCTGAGACTGGAGTAGAGTGACGGCCTAATGGAGGATCAAATTGAAGAAATAGCATTGATTTCAGACTATACTAAAGTTTCGTAGCCGCTCGATGTCTAATTACTTTGTATCAATACATGTGGTTTCATTGCATATAGGTAACTACTGGTACTCCGTACTCCGTATCGTTCGATGCCCGAGGCATTTTTTTCTTAGCCTGAGGCTTAACTCCTGTGCTCTAGTGACGTCGCTCTGCAGAAAGTTTTTGACGACGCAATTTCGACAACTTCAAGTTAGCATTCCATGTCCGTAAAAATCCTCATTTTGAGCCATTGAAGGCTGTTGATTCTTCGATTGCCTTTTCGCACTTAATTCCATCCTTCGTCATGCTGCCATATATTGATTTCAGTCAACGGAGCCTTTGGGGTCAGTTAGCTCGTACTCGGTGTTGTCTGAACACAGTTAACATTTGCTGAAGTTGCTGTGGGAGCAATTGCTTTCAACCCGTTGTTTTGGAAGTAAGATAACATACTTATCGTCTAGTCTTCAGAGCTGACAGTGCTATAGCATAGCTGCTAGACAAGGTTAGCAATTGACAACTCGCAATATGTATGCACGATTAACATAGGTATCCACATCAGAATATCACAACAAAGTCATATCGAAGCTTTTCAAAGGCAATCCATACTATGGATGCTATGCACTTGCCGTTGTTATCTTTGTCATCGGCTTAATTCGAGATGCTCTGTAATGTCTATTCATCGTTGTGGACTCTATTACATAGCTGACTTTAGTAAGATACCAGCAAGCCCTCCGAGTCCAACCAGCATACTCAGGCTTCATCCTCAATCCTCTAGTCAAGCCATTGGCAGTCGCGCTCTTTGCTTTCGGCAACATACTCGTCCTCTCGTCAATGTGGGCACTCGGCGTCACGGGAACCTACCTCGGAGACTACTTCGGCATCCTCATGAATGAAATGGTTACAGGGTTTCCCTTCAATATCACTAGTTCTCCGATGTACTTGGGAAGCACCATGAACTTTCTAGCCTTAGCTCTGTGGTTCGGCAAGCCAGCTGGAATACTTTTGACTGTGGAGGTGTTCGTGGCATATTGGCTGGCATTACGATTTGAAGATCCTTTCACGGCGAACATATACAAGAAGGAGGAGGAGAGAAAGAAGAGGAGCAAGAAGGTACGGTGAACGCCGGATATTAGATGCCTACCAGCAAGACAAGGCTTGGTGCGGACTTAGAGGACTATGGAATATAACAATACCCATTCCACAGTCTAAAGTTTTTGAGCAATTCATATTTCTTCCACTGAGCTATAGATTGGGAAAATGATACCGCCTACCGGAAGATTCGTGTACAGAAGGAGACTGAGAGGAGAAAAAGGTTTCATAGTTTGAGACTCGACTAGATGGCTAGCAAAGAACGAGACTCTACATGAGCCCTTTGGCGAACCAACTTCGGATCCACCCTCAAACGCGAATAGCACGTTGGCCATTGTCGGAATTGTCGGGCCTGACAAACAACCGAACGCTACGGAGCTATTGTGTCCCAGTTGCGAGGGCAAATCTCCTAATCAATTCATCAAATTGAGAAATTCCTTGAAAAACGCGGCGACGATCTAGCCAAGCTCGAAAATTAAGCGTCTAACCTTATTTAGGGGATACGTACAGAACTGTCGCCATAGTGGTGTCTTGCCGCTCCACCATGCAGTGCTTTAGTGTTTTTTCGGAACAGCTTACTCTCGGTGGTGGCTGTATTCGCAATATGCACCACCTATTCCGCACACAACATCCGAGGAATTTCGGAAGTAAGTAGCCTCACACATTTGTAAAGCAATCAGTTGGATACCTTCCGGACTGACCAGTCCACAGATCGAAAAGGCCACTCTGACACGACACAGCTTTGACACAGTGATCCTCACCTCCCACTCTGTATTTGCTCTATCATTTGTCAATTTCACTTCGATTTGTTCGCTTTGAGTGTTAGCAAAAATCTATCTTACCTTGTTGCGTCCCACAGTGCTTTTGTTGGTATCTCCACTATCAGCCTCATCATGCATTGGCGGCATACTGTTGAGTTGGTTAGACTCTCATTTTTTTATTGAGAATTAACCAGAATTGAATTAGCATGAATAGTAATAGTGGAACCATTCGAGAAACGTTTTGGTTCTACGATGTGCAAGGCTCACTCATGTAAGTCTTGTTTTGGGTCTTAAGTAGAATGGAGATCAATATCGCCGAAGCGAAGCTCTGAAACGTTCACATTGTAAGAAGATCTACTACTATATAACTCCACGAAAACTCTTCATTAGCTTTACAGTTATTGTGAAGCGAATCTATTAGAAGCAGAAGTACTGCTGACCAACTTGAGCATAGGTACCTTTGATACCCAGCAGTAACGTCTGCGGAGTGTTTTCAACTCATGTCATTTGCAAATTTTTTTACAAAATAGTCTTAATGGTACACCAAGGAAACAAAAACTGATTTGGTCTTGCCACAGAGTCCCGGGTCTGGATCCGATGGCTTGGTCACATCATATGAACCTAGGATGAGGAATATGGTGATAGCAAAATGTACTGACCAATGGGAGGTGAAAGTGGTCTCGAGTCGATCCACGATGGTGGAACTTGTTTGGTCGGCGACAGGGCTATTTTGCTAGGGCAATTCAAGTACATATAATGGGAGGGCCTTTGTGAATGATGCTTGAATACCTCGAGCTTTCTTGAAACTTCACGGTAACAATTTGTTGAAACCATGGCTCAGGATCAATCTTTTGCCTCCGAGAAGAATACCCATATCAATTTCGTTGTGGATGAAAAGAATTCTGGTGAAGCTGGTATCAAGGCTGATGAACGTCAAGGGGTGACGAGGGTTCCATGGTGGAAGTTTGGTGGAAAAGACTACAGTTTTGTTTCTGTAGACGCAGGATATCCAGTATCTTCATCGGCTTCGAGTTCTGATACAGATCTTCCAGTATCTGCCGAAGTTAGTAATGTTTGGCAGACAGATGTAAGATTCATTACGCTCTTCCAAACATTCTCAAGGAATCTAGACTTACTAACGTTTATGTAGGAGGCCAGAGAGCTTTACAAACCAATTCAAGGATACGAAGGTTCCCATAGATTCGATCCAAACTTCAAATGGGATCCTGCCGAGGAGAAGAGATTGCGTCGAGTTGTAAGAAAAGTCTCCTTCCAAAAAGTTACAATTAATTAACGAATTTAGCTCGATTGGCGAATTGCTCTACCGGCTTGTATCATGTTCTTCGCCCTTCAATTGGATCGTGGTAATATCACTCAGGCAATATCTGATACAATGCTACGTATGTTGATGTCTTACTCCAACGACTGAAATATATTAACAATGCACAGAGGATCTCAAATTATCCACAAATGATTACAACAATGGAATGACGATATTCTATTGCTCATTCCTATTCGCAGAACTTCCCTCACAGCTCATCAGTAAAAAGCTTGGACCGGACGTCTGGATTCCAATTCAGATGTGTGCATGGAGTGCAGTTGCGGCAAGCCAATGCCGTTTATCAGGAAGAACCTCGTTTTATATCTGTAGGTTCCTGTTAGGTTTGATTGAGGGAGGATTTATTCCCGACGTCATTCTGTACTTGTCGTACTATTATAAGAACGCGGAACTACCGAGACGACTATCCTGGTTCTGGACATCCTACCAATCAACAAACATTGTCTCGGCCTTCCTCGCATACGGCATTCTTCACATTCGTGGACCACATACTGCTCTCAAAGCTGGATGGAGATACCTTTTCGCTATTGAAGGAGGTTTGACCGGACTCATCGGTATTTTGACTTGGTTATACCTCCCAGCATCTCCAACTCAAACAAGTCGACATGGAATCAAAGGATTGTTGAGGCCAAAAAAGGGTTGGTTTACCGAAAGAGAAGAATATATCCTCGTCACACGTATTCTTCTCGATGACCCTGGTAAAGCCACTATGCATAATCGACAAGCTCTCAGTTTCAGACATTTCTGGGACTCTATTACCGACTATCATATGTGGCCTATTTACCTGATTGGTCTCAGTTGGACTATTCCAATGACACCGGAAACCGCATACATTACTCTTACATGCAAAGCACTTGGTTTCAACACTTTTCAGACGAATTTGCTCACCATACCCGCCTATAGTCTTTTCATTTTGCAACTACTTTTCTGGACTTGGTTCTCGGAAAAGTTCAATCAACGAATGTTCATCGGATTGCTGTCGCAATTATGGGTTCTACCACTGCTCATAGCACTGGAAACCTTACCTCCTAAATTCCCACACTCGAATTGGTCGAAATGGGCGATAACCACACTCATTATTGGATATCCCTATGCGCATGCTGTATTGGTCGCCTTAGCTTCTCGCAATGCCGGAACGGTACGAACTCGAACTGTTGCATCGTCGTTATATAATATGGCGGTGCAAGCTTCTAATGTTTTCTCGTCACAAATCTATCGTTCTGATGATAAGCCATATTATTACAGAGGCAACAAAGTTTTACTTGGACTTGTGGCCTGGAATATTGTGCTATTCGTCGGTACCAAGGTGTTCTATGAGTGGCGCAACCGTACTCGAGATGCGAAATGGAATGCAATGAGTCGGGAACAAAGATTACACTACCTCGCTACTACAAAGGACAAAGGCAACAAGCGATTAGATTTCAGGTTTGCTTGTTGAGTATCAACTCCAGTAGTTAGGATTCCGATTTGTTTGTTGAGTATTAGCTCAATTCAACTTCTGAAGTCAACAGATGCGTTTTATAGTAGTACATAGTTGGATAGCAGATGAACTTCCAGTTCCACGGAATATGGAGTAGCTGTTATCTTAGAAATTCACTCTCGCTCTAGTTATGAAGATTCGTGGTAAATATCTTGCTCAAACTCTACGGAGATGTTCATTTTACTCCATAAATGCATAATATCATTCTGAACCATAGCATACAAGTAATTTTAGGCTAGAAAAGAGTATGAAGTCTCCTAGTAATGATCCAAACATTCTCCATCCATTACCTTATATTCATAAACATCGTCAATGGGTATAAACCCTATCGTCAGAAGCCGTCCAAAGAACAAATGGGACAGATGACCTTAAAACAATGTAGATATGGCCACTGAGTTCCGCAAGAGAAGGCTCTAGTCTCGTGAGTTCGCTCCTAGGTCGAGAGGCCTTTCTCTCCTGCTGGTTTGTCATAGGTGTTCTATAATGAGTAGCATCAATGTCAAAATCATATGTAGCGGTATCTAACACCTTTGATCCACAGTAGAAAATCATAATTTGGGAGGCACCGATTTACTGTAGAATCCAGATTCGAGTTCAGTAAGGGCCCTTATTTCGGAGGGCTACCAATATGGTATAGAAAAGGTCTAATCGTTCTGTCTCAGTGAGTGAGTTCAGAGACATTTGGAGGCTCTCCAGTTTCAAGGGTAGGTTTGCACTAGCTGTTGGAATACTGGTTAGCCTCGCTGGTTACAGTGCGGCCTAGACGTCATCACTGATACCAGGTCGTAACCAATGTCAATAATTTTATCAGAATCCTGTCGGCAAACGGCCATGGCTGAATGGAAAAGTGATGGCTGCTTGGATGCGGCTGCAGGGAACGTCCCGTCGATCTATGCCGTGTTGGCTGGGAAGGACCTTCTTCATTCGCCGCAGTCTCTCGATCTACTGTCGTCCATGTAGTGAGAGGCTGGGCGGACAGTACACGCCATTGGAGGCCTAAAGAGGATTTTCATGTCTCAATTGTACAACATTGTCACGAATTCAATCACAAGTAGGATAATTGTCCCCAAAAAACATGAATTATAGAGTCTTTCTTACGAGCTTCGATCAAAGTCCTAGCATAGCTGTCGACCCATGACAAATGGTACTCCACCATGGCAGATCCGATTGAGAAAAAGGTCGAAACCGACCAGGGCATTATTCCTGAAGACACAATAGAAGCAAACCTCGAAAATGAAGACGATAACATTGCTGGCCGTGATGGAGTACTTCTCAAAGGAAGTATTGATCCCGTATATGAAGCTAAAGCTCGAGTTTTGAATAATGCCGTAGGTATCGCAGAGGTTGGATCATCCGCACAGCTGATGAGAAGTAGATTCAAGAGATTGGTATGGGATGATACCAATGGCAATTGTTCATTGTTGTTGGATTCGGATGGGCCAACGATAACCTCTGGCCTATTGTGACATCGTTGATCTGTGAGCTCTTGAGGCGGCGAAGGACCACAGAATTCTGCTAATGAACATAGTCACCCCGATAGCCAATGAATTCAATCCAAGTCGGCCACCTCTTTTGACACTGGCCCAGAACATCGGCATTTTGGTTGGTGCCATATTCTGGTGATTTGGAACTGATGTCTTCGGGCGAAGACATACCTTCAATGCGACACTCGGCGTAACAGCAGTCTTCGGAATGATAGCTGCTTCAGCTCCCTCCTTCGCTGCCATTGGAACCTTCACCGCACTTTGGAGTTTCGGAGTAGGTGGAAATCTTCCAGTGGATTCGGCGGTCTTTCTTGAATTTCTCCCTGGGGCACATCAGTATCTTCTGACTATCCTTTCCATCGATTGGGCAATTGCTCAAGTTGTCGCAACTCTCATAGCATGGCCAATCCTTGGAAACTTTACATGCCAGGAAGATACTGTATGTACGAGGAGCAAGAACATGGGATGGCGATACTTTGTGATAGCTATGGGGGGCATATCATTGATCGAATTCTTCATCCGTTTCGTCCTGTTTACTGTCTACGAATCGCCGAAATTCTGGATGGGTAAAGGCAATGATGAGGAAGCTGTTCGAATTGTCCATGAAGTTGCGCGGAGGAACGGAAAGACGTCCGACCGTAAGTACATCTTGGGAAAGAATGAAACTCCTGCTAACAATTCTAGTGACCGTCGAGTATCTCCTGTCTTTCGGTGAAGTGGGTAGTGGCAAGCATCAGTCCGCAGCAGCGGCAGCACTACAGAGAAGACTGGAACAAATCGACTTGATACACATCAGATCCTTGTTCGCAACCAAAAAGCTGGCATACTCTACAGGAGTCATGATGGGTGTTTGGGCATTCATCGGACTCGGTTATCCGCTGTACAATGCTTTTATCCCATACATCCAAGCGACCAAAGGAGCTCAATTCGGACACGGTTCGACGTACCTGACTTATCGAAACTCACTGATCATTGCTGTCCTTGGAGTACCGGGTGCTCTTCTCGGTGGATTGTTCGTTGAGATTCCCAGATTTGGTTGGAGAGGTACATTGGCCGTGGCGACCGTCCTCACTGGAGTTTTCCTGTATGCTTCAACAACTGCGACAACCTCTTCAGTGTTGCTCGGTTGGCAGTGTGCTTTCAACTTCTTTCAAACATTATGTATGCAGTCCTATACGGCTACACACCAGAGATCTTCCCAACCAAAGATCGTGGGACTGGTAATGCTTTGACTGCGACGTCAAACCGAGTCTTTGGCATCATGGCTGTAAGTTGACCTTTAGCCGCTTTTTTTTAGAGTTGTTGCTGATTTTAAAAGCCTATCATTGCAATGTTTGCGAACCTAAAGACTTCTACACCAGTTTATACTAGCGGCGCACTCTTTATCGCAGCCGGTATATTGGTTTCAATCCTTCCATTCGAGACTCAGGGTAAAGCGAGCTTGTAGTCCAGAGACGGTCTTTGTATGCCTAGCATGACGTTTGTACGAGAAAGTCACAGAGTAAATCAAGTTTGAAAGGGGCAAGTATGAAACATCGTTGTGTGTAGCTACATATTACAAAAAGGTTGGAGTGGATGTCGTGGATGTCAAAAAAAAGCAACTTTCCTGCTTCTGATACGGAGTAGAGTACTCGAGAATTAAATTGGTGATCCCGTTACGTGAATCGGAGCTTCGAAAGAGATCCAATTTGGTTCTTCAGCATGCGGAAACAAACGCATCATGTTTCTGAGGGGTTTGATTCTAGATCGATTAGAATAGATGCAGATAATCGTCGGCCCAAATACCATACGGTATGTAGAAGTAGGACTTTCTCGCACTAGGGACGGACCCATCTCCGAACTGACTGACGGGCCGACTTCATTTCCGACCATTGAAGAATTTCTCGACTCGACTGGCAAATTAGACCAACTTCTTCTGCGATCTGGGACAACAAGATGGGAAAGAAAAGGAAGGCATCTCGTTCTCAAGATGCTGACACAAATTATACAGCACAGCTGACGAGCTTTCAGAAGAAGAATCAGCGCTTCGAACAAAATGAAGAGATCAATGTGGGGAAGTCCAAGGGCATTAAGCCTCAACTCGTACGTATTCTACCAAATGAGAAGTCTATACTGGAGTGAAATGAGCTTACATTTTCATAGATATTTCGTCCACGACCTGATTGGCATGCTGCTGAACTCCCTGAGCTTCAACCTCTACCGATTGATCCAACCGCGATACCAAAACCAGTTGTCGACAAACTCCACAAACATGCGATATCCCTCCTAGAACAAGAGAATGAGATTTACGCCTCTCATTACCTTTCCAAGTCTCCGTCCACTAAGTTTATGTCCCAAATCATTACTTCTGGTACACTGGAAGACAAGGTTTCCGCGCAAACACTCATTGTGCAGGAATCTCCGATTCATACCATGAAAACATTTGAGAGTTTGGTATCGCTAGCCGGAAAGAAAAGTCGAAATCATGCTCTCATGGCTCTGGGTGCGCTGAAAGATTTACTGGGTCAAGGTGTTGTGTTACCATCGGAACGGAAGCTGAAGGCATTTGGGAAACAGCCCGGATTGATTGCAGCTCTACAAGACTACAACACCGGTTCGGAAAGTGAAGAGAAATTGGCCACCAGAATTCCAAGCATACATCTCGTCTTTTGGGCTTATGAAGATTGGCTCAAACGAACGTACTTTGAACTTCTCAAAGTCATGGAGCGGTGGTGCAACGATGAAGTCGAGTTTGCGCGCACTAGAGCCATCACATTTGTTTGGGAGCTTCTGAAAGAAAAGCCTGAGCAAGAAGAGAATTTGCTTCGACTTTTGGTGAACAAGCTTGGGGATACGGCTAACAAGGTTGCATCGCGCGCGTCATATCTCTTATTGCAGTTGCAAACAACGCATCCAGCGATGAAGAACATTGTTATTGGTGCCATTGAGTCAGATCTTCTCTTCAAGCCAGGTCAGAGCTTACATGCCAAATACTACGCCACCATCACGCTCAATCAAACAGTTCTCAGTTCCAAGGAACCCGAAGTTGCCAACAAATTGATTGAGATCTACTTCAGCTTGTTTCTTAGCTTACTGAAGCGAGACAAACAAGAAAATGAGAAGCCTACCAAGCCATTACAAGGTGGAGGAGGTAAAGCAGGACGAAAAGCAAGGCAGAAAGCGAGACTGGAAGAATATGCTCGTGAATCCGAAGATCAACTCAAGGAACGATTGATCGCGCAGATTCTTACCGGAGTGAATCGAGCTTTTCCATTTGCAAATACGGATGATGCTACCTTTGAAAGTCATATGGATACCATCTTTCGAATTACTCATTCTGCAAACTTCAATACCGCCATTCAGGCCTTGATGCTTGTACAACAAATCTCAGCTTCGAAACAATATGCCGCCGAAAGATATTACCGGACATTGTACGAGTCATTGTTGGATCCTAGGCTGATCACATCTTCGAAACAAATTCTCTATTTGAATCTGCTCTACAAGTCTCTAAAGAACGACATCAGCATTAAGCGAATCAAAGCATTCGTTAAGCGTCTTTTACAAATAATCAGCTTACATGAGCCACCATTCGTCTGTGGAGTGTTGTACTTGATAAGTGAGCTACAAAAGACTGTTCCAAGCATTCAATCTATGATTGATCAACCAGAAGAAGATTATGATGACGGTGAAGAAGTCTTCCGAGATGTAGGCGATGATCAAAGCCTTGAAGCGAAAACGGGTACCGCCGACATATCTACATCATCAACAAATAAGACTTATGATGGACGTAAACGCGACCCAGAGTATAGCAACGCTGAACGCAGTTGTATTTGGGAGATACTTCCTCTACAAGCTCATTTTCATCCTACCGTAGCTCTGTACGCTTCACGCATATTGGCCTCGCAGCAATTTGCAGAGACACCAGACCCGACACTTCATTCGCTCTCACACTTTCTCGATCGCTTCGCATATCGTAGTCCGCGAGCAAAAGCAGCCAAACCTCGTGGATCCAGTATTATGCAACCACTGGCAGGTGCCCCGACGATAGACTTACTAGTGCATGATCGTGGAACTGGCAAGACGGAGCAGCGACTCAATGTTGAGGAGTTTTGGATGCAGAGTAAGGATGAGGTTGCACCGGATGAGGTATTCTTTCATCAATATTTCGAACAAACCAACAAGAAGAAGAGCCGTGCTGAGAAGAGAGCGGAGAAGAAAAAGAAGAAAGTGGCAATGGATCTAGGTGACGATGAAAGTACTAATGAAGAAGAGGAAGAAGAGATCTGGAAGGCTTTGGTTAAGAGCAAGCCTGAAGTTGAAGGAAATCTTGAAGAGGATGAGGATAATGAGTTGATGGATGAGTTAATGGAGGATGATGAAGGTGATGAGAACGAAGGTCATCATGGAGAAATTGAATCGCATGTCGCTCTTGACAGTGAAGACAATGAAGAGCTGGCAATTGGAAGTATTGACGACCACTCTGATGCGGAATTCAATGTTGTCGATCTTGAAGATGGCGAAGATGCCTTCATTGACAGCGATGAGGAAGTTCCATCAGATATTGAAGCTGCTTTACATTCTCAAGGAACAACAAAGGACTCACAAAGGCACGAGAAAAGCGATGACCGAAAGTCGAAACGAAGAAAGCTCAAATCTTTGCCCACCTTTGCGTCTATAGAAGACTATGCACAATTGTTAGGCGATGATGACGAAGAGTAGATATTGATAGGACTCTAGATTATATCTATCTGGTCATGATTCAGAACCGATATCGCGGAAGTAACGCTTCAAGGGACAAGCAATCCCTGAAGAACAATATCAACCGCCTATCGCAACGGTTGTTGGCAAATCAAATCTTCTGCACTGAACCGTGATCATTCTAAACTTTTCAAGTCCAAAGGTACACTACTAACCCTTCCAGCTCTGTATCTTTTCTGCACGCCAAGAAAGTCTCTTGGTTTTGGCAGCTGGGAGTCGTCCTGAAACTTCCATCTAGAATCTTGTATTCTGACCTGTGTGGATCTGCCACCCGCGTTATGTGGTGAATTCGGACCAGATGAAGATCCGCCATTGGTGAGAGTATATGATGCAGGACTAGTGATATCCAGCATCGATTTGATGGCTTGTGGTTGTTGATTCAGGATCGTGGGTATTGTGGGAACAGAACTTCGAGTAGGCAGATGAGAGGGAGGAGGAGGAGGAGCACTTGGAGCTGCTTGTGGTGGAGGTGGTGCAGATACTGAGGGTAGACGTGGTGGTGGTGGAGCTGCTGCCATTGGTCGTGAAGGCGCCTGGGACAGCTTCGTTGTTGGAGTACTAGAGTACTTGTACGGATCGTATTCTTCGTCGTCGTCTTCGTCTCTGCGCGAAGGCAATGAAGGCGGAGGTGGAGGACGTGCAGCCGGTGATGAGCGGCCGAAGGCATTCTTTGCGGCTTGTTCTGCCAGCGACTGAGCACTATTCGATGGTATTGGAGCGACAGAAGGAGGTGGCTTCGGAGCGATCCGACCTGCCGGTGGTGGCTTCGGAGCTGAGCCTGGAGGAAGAGGAGGTGGAGGAGCACTGAGAGGTTGTGGCGAAGGTACAGAAGGTAGAGGTGGTGCTAGACCAGATGGTTTCCGAGAAGCAGGAGGTGGAATCGGTGGTTTCTTTCCCAATGGAGGAGGTTTTGGTTTGAATGATCCACCGCTGTCTGAGGATGAAGTAGTCGATGTCGTAAGAGTTGAGACCATAGAAGTCGGTCGCAAGCTGTTTTTCAGCGCAGCTACATTTGGAATTGCTGGAGCTGCTCCTGGTGGTGGAGGTGGAGCAGATCCAGGTAGTCTTGGTGGAAGAGCGCTGGGAGGCTTCGGTACAGAAGCGGTTGGTATTCGCGGTACGGTTCTCTTAGTCGTCTCAGGATCCGACAGATATGGCGAACTCCTGTCTGCACCTGTGTCTATGCCAGCACCGGTCTTTCTCAATTTCGGAATGCCTCCAGCAAATATACCTGCTAGCTGTGGTGGTCCTGCTGACGTAGTGGTGCTGCTTTCTTCCCTATCACTATCAACTCCACCGTCACTGTTACTTCGTGCACGATTCGGAGGTAGAGGAGGAGGAGCCACAGATGGTCGTTTTGGAAGACCACCGAGTCCAGGAATTGGAGGAGCGCTGCCAATTGGAGCCACCGGTCCATCCGACGTCTTTCCTAGTATCGGTGCCGATCTGTCGTTGACTTGTGTAACCTTCTTCAGCTTTGCACCATGTTCGATACTACTCAAAAGTGCACCCTGTATCAAAAAGTTAGAAGTCTGTTGGGATAAGGTCGCGTGCTCTGGTGAACTCCGCTTGTATGTGTCGCTCAGTTTGGAAATGAGAGTTCTACTTACTCGTCCAGCACCACCTCCTGGAGGTCTAGATGGGAGTCCACCAGGTGGAGGAGGAGGAGGAGGAGGTCCTCCCTTTCCACGTCCCATGCCAGGCAAAGGAGGTGGAGGTGGTGGAGCAGTCATGAGTGGTGGACTGTGAGGCTTTAAGCTGAAGAGAGTCCGTGGCTGAGATCGTAGAGAGGTGGAAAGGTGACGAAATGGTGAGGTGGAGAGGTGAAGCGGTAGATTGAGGAGTGATTGAGAGAAATGATATAGTGAAGAACTTTGAAAGTTGTGAGTCTGCTGCCTGGAACGTTGTCGTTGTTGAAGGATGAATGCGATTTGATGTTGAACGAACCACATTTACGGAATTCTAACTCAGCCACACGCGTCCGTCAATCCCTACATTACGTCTACCACTTTCAATTTTCTTTCAATCTCTAATCCTACAACGGTATGCATACAGCAATTCTACAATGAAGTCGATTATACGTCCTAGATACGTCTGTCGACTGTGCAGAGCCAATGTATCATCATTTACAGCCCGGTATTCGACTGCCACTGCCACGGAAACCTCTTCATCGATACAAGTAACAAGCAACATCACATCTCAAGCAGCTCGAGCTGCAAGAGCTTCGGCATCAAAGAGAGCTGCAACGGTTGGCAAGAAATCATCACCGTCGAAGCAACCGCAGAGTTTTTGGGAGAACCAATGGACCATATTTTCCGCCGACAACGCAGCACTTGTCAAAAAGGCACAGAAATTTGCGAACGAGATTCTGAGCTCTAAGACAATCCCATCCGAAGAAGAGACGCTAAAGGCTCTACAAGTGATTGAATCGGCTGCTCGCCAACTGACTTACGACGTGAAGTCTACAATCAAAAACCTTCCAGAAGCAGACACCAGATCAAACACTCAAATGGTCAATGATGATTCTGCAACCGGTTCTCTTCTTTCTCTTGATTCGAAAACGTCACAAGCACATCCTGCTTCAGTATCTATTGCTGTCGATCTATTGTCCACACTAGCACATAAACTGATCACCTACCCTTCTGTCTATATCACACAACCTATTTTGAGAGTGTACATATCCATTCAAGCAGCACTTCATCGTCCTCAATCGTTCCCATCCATCCTACATCTCTACGCCTCCAAACCTATTCCGATACCAGGTACATTCGATCCAATCCGTTATCGAAATCCCAATCCAAATGCCTCTACACAAGCAGTACCAACAGATATTGCCAATAAGGCGGTGGACGCAGCCATTCATGCTAAGGACTTACACTTGGCACTCGACATTATTGAATTGACCTTTGCTGCACCAGCATTCCGTCGAAACAAAGTTATCAAGAAGGCTCTACCACCACTCTCCATATTTGGATTTGGTCTACCAGGTGCAGCATTGGCACTGTCATTACAACTTCCATATGTATCCGATGTACCAGATCCACTGTCTAATGTTATGATTGGTTTTGCTGGTATTGTAACATATGGCACTGCTGTCGGTGTTTTGGGTTTTGTTGCAATCACAACCAGCAATGATCAAATGGAACGTGTTACTTGGATTCAAGGTACACCATTGCAAGAGAGATGGATAAGAGAAGAAGAGCGTGCTGCGACTGATCGAATAGCTATTGCCTGGGGTTTTAAAGAACGAGAGAGATGGGGAGATGAAGAAGGCAATGAATGGGAAGAACTTAGAGATTGGGCAGCACGAAGAAGAATGTGGGTTGATAGAGCTGAATTGATGGATGGAATGGAGTAAAACGTCTTAGAGTCAAACTGAGCCACAAAATAAGTCAATACCATTCTATTCAAAGACCATATGTACCATATTGTATACCTTTGGGATGTTGTAATCGAAAATATGAACTGAATCTACATTACTAGTTCAAAACTTCCAAAATCAAAATGCTCATATCAATATACTACGAAGTTCATAACTTTCATCATAACATATTTACACTTTAATATTATGGTCCATCCTCCAAATGCCGTTGCTAAACCAGTATAAATAATCAATGGTCCATATATAGTTCCATATCCATATTTTCCAATCTTCTTATCATCAATCTTCAAAAGTTGTACACCAATAAAACCACCTCCAACAAATCCTAAACCTCTAGCTCCATTGAATAATCCATAGATCATTCCTGTATCGATCGGTTCATTGTTATCTCTTGCGTTCTGTTCCATTTCTTTGATTATTCCACCCCATGTCGCACTATATCCACCAGCAAAGAAACCATAAATCAATGCAAATATAATGAGCAACGCTTTTCCAGTTTCTGATGAATTTGCAAAACCCCATAGAAGAAATACGGCCATAGCAGAAGTAAGTGCTGAAATAACAGTTGTAATATTGGCAGAAAGTGGTAGTCGTTTGTTGTCTATCAGAAAACCGAAGAATGATGAAGATATAATACCAGGAGCGTTGAAAAGAGTGATTAGAAGGGCAGATGATGTAGCAGAGAGTGAAGCTACAGATGTTGCGTATGAGTTAAGGTATGTTTGTGGAAGACCATAACCTGAACTTTGTAGGATTATAGCAATACCATAGACGTAGAACGTACTATGATGTAGAAAATCCCAATGAATACGTCTAGGACGATAAGATGTTGAAGATGTCATCCATGGAGGTTTTACTGGCATCAATATAATCGCAAGTATACCGGTACCAGTAATTATCGTTGTCCAAATTCGAATTGTTGTTCGAAAACCGAAGTGATCAAGTAAATATTGCATAAGAAATGGACATACTGAACCAGTGATGTTTTTACTTGAAAGAACAACACCATATGCGATGGCTCGATTGTTTGTTGAGAAGTATTCACTCAAAGATAGTGTTGTTGGACTGTACATGAGAGCACAGCCAAATGCAACAAGTATTCCTTGAGTGATAACAAGATGCCAAACTTCCGTACTGAAAGAAGAAGTCAAGAAACCGATACATGTAATTGCTAAGCCACAGAATGCTGTTGTTCGACGAAGATTTGCCCAACGTCTACTAAAAGCTACGAAAAGAAAAGGCATAGAAAGATACATGACACCATTTGAAGTTGTTCCAATGATGCCGATAGTATCTTGATTTCCATGGAATCTCCAGTGACTAAGATAGTACTCTTGAAATATACCGTATGTCATGGCAAAGCCTGATAAGGTTCGTTACCTAAATGATGTGAATGAAGGGTTTCGGAATTATGTACCCCATATCGGTAATTGTAGAACCGAACAACCCACTAGAATTGAAAGTTTTTTCCAATTTGAGGATTGTCTTCTGTTGTTCGAATCATGAGAAATAAATTGATGTAATTCGTAATCATTTCGACTTGATGGATCTCGAATATTAGGCAAAGTTTGCCAACTATCCTGACCATTGTTCTCTGATGCCATTTTGTTGTAGTTGTGATTGAAGAAATGATATCCGCATACTTTGTAGTTCTTATCTACGCTTTAAATGCCTCAGCTGTGATTCATAGAGTATATATAGTGACGATTGTTACTATCTTGAGCAATGTGGCGTATGTTGTAATGAATCGGCATGAAGCCCGAGTGGCTTGTGAAGCTATAGTAGCTTTTCAAATGAACAAATCTTCCTAGTCATGTAGTCAGCAGACGTAATCTATATGGGAATGACGAGTTGAATTGTGTCATATGTCTGCGATCGAATGTTATGGAACTGTGAAGGAGGATACTCGTTCTATAGGTACGAATACAGGTGTTGAACACGCTATTCATTCAGTTTTGACCGTCACAGTCACTATAAAATTGTGTTTGATCTTCATATCAATTTTAAGAGACCTTTACGGTCACTGGTATTCATACAACCCCCTTTTAAGTTTCCTCATAATCCGTACTATTAATTAGGTTCTCGCACAACCATACCTAATTTTAGGGGGGATATCCCAACCTAGCGGCGTATTTATAGTCACATCCTGCGAATTTCTCAGCATAAATCACCGTTAATCTCTTACAAATACGCCGCTGACATGAATCGCAAAAGCACTTTCTGTAGCCAGATCGTACCAGGAGGAAAAAGATGAGGCTGAAAAAGCATTTAGGCCCGTTCTGAATTTGGAGTAGGGCCTCAAAGAACTCTTTGCTAGGCTCAAAGAGCTCATTTTCGAGCAAATTCAGCGAAACAGTATTGCTCGACTACTACCAACCGAGTAGTATCATTCACGGCTCAGCCAGGTAGTTTTATTGGCTAAGATTCATATAAATAGTGGTAAATACAATTATCTCTGTCCTAAATTTTGAATTATCTCCATTGATTATGTTGTCGTTGAGAAATCGCTGTCTGAAATATGTATGATGAAAGTCATTCATTGTTTTGCCTAATTGGGAATGTAGATGCTCAGTAATACGCCGTCATGCTCATAAATACGCGAAATTTTTGAGCAGGGGTGTGCTAGTACTCAGTGGATAGTTGCTGTAACTTAAAAGGGGTTTGTACGAATACTCAATACTGGAGACCTTTACAATTTCTCTCACACTTTAATAGACGTTGAGTGATTAAAATGGCCGTTCATTGTACGATTTAAACGGCTGTAATTCAAGGTATTCCATTAAAATCACTGTGAACTGCCTCAGATACCGACGTAATGGAATTTGGATTGAAGTCAACACTAAAAATGGGATGCTAATGCTTAAGGCCATACACCCTCTGGTGTCGTTCGATGGCACTGTTTGCGTCATAACTTGGCAGAGAAGTAGATTTGAGCAAGGAAAGGAAGATAATCGGATTATCAAGAGAAAAGAAATGGTATCAATGAGGAATTTAGATGTCCGTACTAACCTCCATGCAACATCTCAACTCTAGAAAGGGGATTTGAAACGATATCTACGATTCCGAAAGCAGCAATAGGTACCATTCGGTATTTCGAAAGTATAGTTCATTCAAACAATACTTCAACTTCACCAGGCAGTTACTTGAATCTTCTCAGGAAGTATTAGTCCAGAAATCACTAACGATATCAACAATTTTCAATGTACTAAAGGTTACGACATATACGTGTCACAATCTACAATGATTGTCTTTTGTTATGAACAGAGACAGAAAACGAAAATGGTCTGTTGTGTATTGAAATATTTTAGTTGAAATACTCCGTATTATGATTGTTAGGAAGGTACTTGATGAGATTATCGCCAGCGTGTAGTAGTAGGAGGTTACAGAATGGGGCAGTGTGTGCCGCGTAGAAATAGTGCGAACCGCTGGCCCTTCCATAGGTCCAGCCTGGTTCTCTTTTTATCATTATCTATATGGAGTACATGCCACAGAGCTCCTCACAGAATCATAAAGATGATTAACGGATAGAAACAGCAAGTCAGAGCCGAGAGAACTACAAGTTCGTTTCGTTTTCTCGGATACTTTGATGTCGATTTGATCCATTGATTCCGGCAATGTGAAGCAGCATACCGGAAACTTCGTCGGAAAGCTGGACCGAGTTATACGGGTTCTGACAGATGGGAGTTCGACAGATTGTGGATTTTGAGGTATAATTCGTACCGTCCTTACTGCAGTGTTACAATTATCGAATCGTCTCTTTTCATACGACACGAAACCACGGAGATTCAGAAGCCACTAACTTATATTTCGCATTATCAAGAGTCATTGGTGGAATACTATGGTATAGCAGTATACTTCACATCTTGTGACCACAAATACACAGAAGAAAGGTATCTAGAAACGTCCACTTGTGTATCGAAATTCAAGGCACTAATGCCTACCAACAAAATTGTAGTACGTTTTGTTCGATCTCATTGAAATGCAACTGAAAACAATGAACAGGTTTTGATGTAGGTGACGACATACTACGGTGAATGTTGGCGGAAACGAGTGAAGGTTTTACGATTAGGATTATCGATATTTGGGTTAATTCCAGTTTCAATTGGCATTTACTAGGATCAATAGCATGGTTATCACGAACATGTTCTAGTGTAATGGAGAACACCGTGGTCTCAACAACCTCAAAAGTTGTGTGTATTCTTTATCGAGCCAGTTACTGGGAGGAGAGGTTGTGATCCTTGAAATCTTGAAAGGATCGTTGGAGGTTTTGGATGAAATTCATATCCATCTTGATTAAGACGAAAAGTTCTAATTGTTGTGGAAGGATTTGATTACGGTAGGATGTTTTAATGACTTTGTTACGTGATGTTTTAACGACTTGTTGCGTGGTTGATAGACTGGAAAAGATGAAAGGATGAAGTCATCAACAGTAATTTGTCTGTGAATCTGAGATTGATCTGTAAATTTAAGATTATGCTGCTAGAGGATTTATCAGAATGAGAACGGTACGTTACTGCATGGAAATCAAAGAATCATGGTAATGTAAAGACTTCGCTGATACATTCAGAACGTTGGATGGCTACCTAGACCCGAGATCATTGAAAGAGTGAATGAAATATACCCACTATGATCCTTCCGGCCCAATGGGAGTTCCTTCATAGACGAATACGAGTCAAAAAGTGTTTGCCTAGACTCTTAGGTACTCCCGTAGTCAAATAGAGAGTGGAGTTTGATGAATGAATTCGTTCCATGTTTATTCGATCTCGGTGAAAGCCACGATAAAGATTGCCGGATGTCTTAGTAATCCTTCTTGAACCTCGGCATGTAGGAAATAAGACCAACCAAATAAAATCCAACTTTGACAAGTTCTAATGTGCACGCGGCAAAAAGGGGCAAAGAATTGATCCGATTGCTCAACATCAATCATTTGTTGGGTCAGTACTGGACTACTAGTACTGAAGATGACTTCGGTGCGTCATCTTTGGATGATAGCACAAGTCGGAGGCTTCCGTCACTGCCCAAGACCGTCATCATATCTAACTTCTTCCTTTTGGTTCCGATCAATCACATATAAAAACAGTACCGGGATCCCTCTACGAAGTTTTCAAATTCGACTTTTCCATGAGAATCAGAGTTTATGGAATTCAACTTATGGTGAGAGTTAGATTTGATTGAGTATCGTTGTATGACTGTTATCTAATCTACCTACAATAGAACAACCAGTAGCACAACAATCATCCACCGCTTCTTCCTCCAACTCTACTCCTTCAAAGTCATTCCTCCGTCGATTTCTCACTTTCAGTCTCATTGTTGTCATAGCTTCTGCTACAGGTTTCGCAATGGCTGCAGCTCCTACCGTTCAAACAGCACAAGAGATACTCTATCCTCCTACCGATGAAGAAACTCTACATTTATTTCAACCCTCTCCAGATCATCCTTCAGCCGAGATCAATCGATTCATAGTGGAACATCCTCTGACACGTGAATTGGAAGCCAACCCACGTTTCATACCATCGAGACCACACTTGAAGTTACCACCAACTCTACGACCTTACAACTTTACAGGTGGAACATTATTGGGAGAAGATAAGATTCCTGTACCACCATTAACGTTCAGTACACTGGACGGTAGCGCATTGGTGGCTATTCAGTATCTCGGCAACTCATTATGTGGTCACCCAGGTGTCGTACATGGTGGTATGTTGGCCACACTCATGGATGAAGGTCTTGCCAGATGCTGTTTTCCTGCATTACCTCACAAAGTTGGTGTTACCGCTTCTCTTACTATCAACTATCGTGCTCCATGTAAGGCCGGTCAGTATGTCGTTCTGAAGGCCGAGACAACCAAAGTTGAAGGTAGAAAAGCATGGGTTAAGGGTCGACTCGAAACATTACCGGCTGATGGAAGTCAAGGTACGGTTCTAGTTGAAGCGGATGCTTTGTTCGTTGAACCAAAACAGGCGGCGGTGAGTCTGGAGAAGTTTGTTAGGACTGCAGTAGGTATAAGATGAACTAATAATCTATTTTTTGAACAGACGATGATGCAGAAGCTATATCCTGTAATTCAGGATCGTAGCAAGCAAACCAATGGAGTACACACAAAAATGAATAACGGAGTAGCTCACTGATAGTTAGATGAGCAACGGAGTAGCTCACTGATAGGTAGATGAGCAACGGAGTGGCGCACTCATGACTAGATTGGTAACGGAGTATCAAACTCATAGGTAGATTGGCAATGGAGTATCACACTGATAGTTAGATTGGGAACGGAGTATCACTGATACTTAGGTTTTATGATTAGTTCTGACGTGTTTTGAGAGGTTGAAACAGGTGAATTGGCTTGGTATACATTTCGGCGTCATTCCTTTCGAAGTGTTCATGCATCGATCAATATGGGAATGCAAAGATAGAATTGTAGTATCACTTGCAATAATAGAATTTCTTGTTCAAGGTTGAAAGAGTATCATACGTCAAAGAAAATTTAATGTCACATCATTTTGAAGAAACTAAGATTCCGTAGAGTCTAAATGAAATACAAAGTACTTCAAACATGTCCTTCAGATTTATATGGCACCTGAAAACGAAGTAGATGGTCATACGACGTAGTAGAACCTCTTGAAGACCTACGATACCAAAGGTTCAACCCATCGAATTAATACTATTGTCGTAATCAAGATATATAGTTACTACAATATATACGACTCTTCCACATAGTTAAATTAGTCTGATTATATTTTCAAATATTTCATTAGTTCCCGAAGCATTTATAAAAAGTGAAAGATGTGATATCATCTTTCAGTACTTCATGATGTAGTCTTTTTTCTATGTCGATGTATGGCGATATACCTATCATTCAATCGTCAAATGTAACCAGTGAAAATTCGACCTTTTTTTTCAAGTGTATTAACGGAGTGATGGATTTCTTTTCCATTGGGACCTTGAATAAGAAACCTTCACCATACTAAATAAGACGTAATAGACTCTTGAACATCTACATAATATCGTCATTGAGAATGGTTCATAGCAAACGAGAAAGAATTTGAGCTATTAACTATGCTGCTAACCTTGATCTAACTACCGTATGTTGTGACTGACGATATTTTTCGCCAATATCGTAGTACCTCCATAGTTGAATCGATCTGGTGAATCGGCACAGGTACATATGAACCACTTCAATCCACTTTGTACGGAGATTTCATATGTGCGGAAAGTCTAGAAATACTCAAACAGTTCATCAGTGCTGAAACTGTCAATGTTGAAATACGTGATATCCTGATTAGTAAAAGCGATTCGAAGAACAGCTTCAGTCGTATATGATCCGCTAAGGAGTTGTACGTAGGGAAATTCTGAAATTAGAGCCTGTGATTTTGTGGATATAGAATCTCAGGTCAATACTGATATATTGAATTTATTTGACCTTGTAAGAGCTATAAGTTTTCAATACAACTCTGTTTTCATATCAGACCGAAGTAGTGGACTGTTATGGCAGATGCGGTAGAATCAGCTGGTGACGGTTATATCTTACTGTTAGAAAGGTACCAGCCCTTTCGTGTATTATGGGGTTATCGCCAGCACGTAGTAATAGGAGGCCATGGAATGGAACATTGCGAACCGCTGGCCCTCTGAAGGTCCA
>Ga0335072_10003505_pt1 | contig 23632 bp, 20 predicted proteins | sample Lox_Sample_21_FD_206725 | JGI IMG/M metagenome (GOLD analysis project Ga0335072, IMG submission 206725) | Soil microbial communities from Loxahatchee National Wildlife Refuge, Florida, United States - Lox_Sample_2.1 | ecosystem: Environmental > Terrestrial > Soil > Wetlands | place: USA... | reverse complement strand
CGCACCGCCGACCAGCGGCGCCCGCGCCAGCGTGCCCATGTTGACCCACGTGCCGATGGCTTTGCTGTTCAGGAGAACGGCCATCTCGGAGGCAGATGAGACGGACGCCAATTGGGTGCGGCTAAGTCCCATCGAGCGCGCCTCCGGAGCCTCAGGGCGTGCCGTGAACACGTCAACTGGACCACCCTGCCACGCGGCGCTGTAAAGGATGGTCTGGCCATCCGGCGCGAAACGGGCCGAGCGAATGCTGCCGCGGCGGAAGGTAAGCTGGCGGTATAAAGGCGGCTGTACGGGAGGTGGCGTGAAGACCAGCTTTCCGGCGTACAGCCCGAGTCCAGCTGCGACTAAGACTGCGCCAATTAGCGCATACAGTCGCGTCCCGTTTCTGGCCGGCGGCGCCTGGGCCACGGGCACAGTCGTGACCGAGCTCGAGGAAACAGGTTGGGCAGACTCGGCGACTACGGGAGCGCGAGAAGAATCAATCGAACGCTTAAGCCGTTTCAGATCGGCGCGCAATTCGGCCGCGCTCTGACAGCGCAGGTCTGGATCCTTCTCCAGCGATTTCGTGATGATCTCTTCGAGCTTCGCCGGAAGCTCCGGATTCAGACGAGCGGGAGGCGACGGAAGGCGATTCAGAATGGCTTCGGTGATGACGGCCGAGGTTTCTCCGCGAAACGGCAGAACGCCGGTCGCCATCTCGTAGAGAACTACGCCGAACGAGAACAGATCGGTCCGGCCGTCGAGATCTTTGCCGCGCAATTGCTCGGGCGACATGTAGGAAACGGTGCCGACCGCCGTGCCGGGACTGGTGAGGTCGAGACGGGTGGCCTCGGCGATCGTTTGCGAGTCTCCGCTGGTCGGTTTCGCAAGACGCGACATCTTCGCCAAGCCGAAATCGAGAACCTTGGCGTGTCCGCGATCGGTGACAAAAATATTGGCGGGCTTGATGTCGCGATGCACGATGCCTTTTGTGTGCGCGGCATCGAGCGCGTCGGCGACTTCGATCGCGATGGTCAGCAGCAGATCCATGTCGAGGGGCTTGTTGTGGATCAGGTGCTTCAGCGTCTGGCCCGTCAGGCACTCCATCACGAGGAAGAGATGGCCATCGTGCTGGCCGATTTCGTGAATCGTGCAGATGTTGGGGTGATTCAAGGCCGAGGCGGCGCGGGCTTCGCGGCGAAAACGCTCAAGCGCTTGCGGGTCCTGCGAAAGATCGTCGGGAAGAAATTTCAGGGCTACAAAGCGGCCCAAAAGCGTGTCTTCGGCCTTGTAGACCACGCCCATGCCACCACCGCCCAGAAGTTCGGTGATCCGGTAATGGGAGACGGTTTGACCGAGCATGAAGTGTTGAGCGAGTCCCCGGGGGAAGGCCGGACCATCTTAGGTTGGACGGGCGGGGGACGTCAACGACTGTTCTGACCCCGGCGCATCGGGTTTCACGTTTTCGCCGCGGAGTACGCGCGAAATGCCGCGGACGATGCGGCGCATGGGGAGTTCGGCTGAAGCGTCTGCGAAGAAGATTTCGCCAGTCCGGCTGCTGCGGTAGTACCAGCGCTTGAGCAGAGAGATGTGCTCCATGGTTTCGAGGGCGGATTTGTCGTTCGCTGGCGGCATGGATCGGAGCGCATCTTGCACTCGCGATTCCATGGATTGCGATTTCGTGTGGTCGGCGGGCTCAATGGAAAACGTCGTCGGGCCAGAGATCCGGCCGTTGTCGATGCGGAAGAACGCGACGCAGTTGCCGAGATGGCTGGGTTGAATCATCAGGGCAGAGAGGCGATCCAGGCGCTGCACGATTTCCGGCACTTGGCTGACGACCGGCTTTAGTTTTTCAAGACGAACGTGGATTGCGGCGGCGTCTTCGAAAGCGAGATTGTTGGAGGCGGTTTCGCGGTCGGTCGCTAACTCGCGAACCAGCGCGTCGCCGCCAGAATCGAAGTACGCCTGCACGCGGTGGACTTCGCGTGCATATTCCTCGTCGGTGCATCCCTTGAAACATGGCGCCAGACACATTTTCATCTCGGAATAGATGCAGCCGGGGAATTTCGGATCGGGATGCAGATCGTCGACACAGCGCCGCATTTTGAAGAAGTCGAGCGAGTCGTTCATGAACTTCTCGGCCGCGACGCGAGAGACGAACGGGCCGTAGTACAACGAGCGACCGTTCAGTTTTCCCAACCGCGTGGTCACGGACGCGCGCGGATATTCGTTTTCCAAATGCAGTTTGAGGAATGGCGCGAAGCGCAAACGAAGGCGTTTGGAATAACCTTTCGGAAATGTCGCGCGCAGAACTTTGTATAGCAGGAAACCGGATTCGAAATCTGACCCGGTGGGTGTGTATTCGATAAAGCGGACGCGGTCCCGCAGGTTCAGCTTTTTTGTCCGCTCGGTGATCGGACCGAGGAGCCGCTGAATGCGGCGACGAAGATTGGCTGTCTTAGTGACATAGGGCTCGGCCGTGTCTTCTTTTCCGCGCAGAAGAAAGACACCGGGCGCAGCGGGAAGAGCAGAAAAGATTTCTGCATCCCGCTCGGGAACGAATTCCAGGCGATCAGTCAGCACAAGACTATTCTATTGGTTCGCCTTTGTCGGTTCACCACAGAGGGCACTGAGGAGCACAGGGGAGTGACGGCGAAATACGTCACAGTTCAAATCCTCTGCACGCGAGATCCCTCGCCTCGCTTGTAAAAGCGCGGGGTTCGGGATGACACCACTATTTTACGGCAGGGATGCAAACGAACATGAGGGAAGGTCAAAGGGTTCGATCCGTGTGAATCCGGGTTCATCCGTGGCGGACGAAGTTACTGGAAGTTGGCGCTGCGGAATTTCTGGCGGAAGTCGCTACCGTCGAGTGTGATGATGCGGCACATTTCATGCAGACGCGAGCGCATGCGTTCGCCGATACGGTCGCCGAGAGTTTCGGCGCGTGACGCTGCACGCGCGGGCGAGAACGAGTTCGAAACTCCGGCCGCGGGCTGATCGTCGAAATTCGTGGTGATGATCGTGATGCGGTTATCGTTGTAACGCGTGTTGAGAATCAGGCTGACGGTGTCCCAGACCCATTCCGTGGGCTTCACGGCGCCGAGTTCATCGAGCACGAGAACGTCGGCTTCAAAAACGGGCCGCAGCACATCCAGTTCCGTGGTCTGAACGGTTGTGTTGTAGGAGTTCTGGATTTCCTTCAACAGCTCGCGATAGTCATAAAACAGGCACGGAATGCCGCGTTTGACGATCAGCTCTTTCATTACGCCGACGGCCAGATGCGTCTTGCCGGTGCCGATTTTGCCGATGATCAGCAATCCTTTGTCGCCGTGCGGATCGCATTTTTCGGCGAAGTTCGCAGCGATGAAGTGACCTTCGGCTAGCGTGCGATGCGCGCCGGGAAAGTCGGTATCGTAGTTGGCCAGCTCGCAGTGTTCGTAGCGGCGCGGGATGCGTGCCGACGTGATCAGCGACTCGGCTCGCGCCCGTTGCCGGCAGTCGCAGCGAGTGACGCGGCGTTCGGTTTTGCCAGAGCCAGTGGCGAGGCCGTCCACGGCTTTCCAGCCGGTTCCGGCACAAAGAGGACAGATTTCGGTCGGGGCCTTGATCACCTGTGAGTCCGAGAAAGTGCTGATTTGACTTTGCACCGAGAGCGCGTTTCGCGCAAGGCGGAAAATGCCGAGTTTCTGTGTGTATCCTGTGAATTGTCAGATACGCGTGGACTCAGTTATCCTCGCTAGGCTGGCACCTCAGCCACGTCGATGGAGCGGTCGCGAGATCGCCATGGGCTTCGGCAGCGACTTCGTAGACGGAATCGGCCCAGTGGCCATTGCTAGCATCTCGGCGAAGGCGCGCCAAGCCTCGGCGGTTCTTGGCGCCTCGCGGTGCTGAAGTACGCGTCGACATTTTTCGCGCAGTTCATCAGTCAGGTCTTGTTGCGCGCTGAATACCTCAAAGGCCATGCAGGCTGCCGCATGGGGAGAATCCTTGTATTCCGGCCCACGACCGAGAAGATAGTCGGCCGTGCAGTCCAGAGCCTGCGCGAGCTTCTCCAGAGCGTCCGATCGTGGCGAGTTGTCTCCTTGTTCACTTTTGGCGACCAGCGACTGGCTCAAGCCCGATTTTTTCGTGAGCTGGTCCTGTGACCAATTCTTCGCGGCTCGTAGCGCCTTCAGGCGATCTGGTCGGAAAGGCATAGCGCAGCATTCATTTGCTGTCAGTATTTAAGTTAATTCAGAATGAAAAGATAAGCCAGATCGAATAATAATTATTCCAATTCGAATGTAACTTGTGTATGCTTTGAATATCGCACGGTAGCCGCTAAATTTGAGCTTGGCGACAGGATCGCCTGCTCATGAGAAGAACCGAGCTGGATGAACTGGCTTACATCGTACCGATTGCAACGGTTCCATCGATCTTGCAAAGAGGCATTTTGTCCCATCGGCACGCTCACGGGCTACAACATGCCTCAATCGCGCTCGATGGCGTCCAGAACCGACGGGAGGCGAAGATCGTGCCGAACGGCCGTCCTGTGCACGAGTATGCCAATTTGTACATTTGTCCGCGCAACCCAATGCTGCTGAGGAGGAGCAACATGCACGATCAAATCTGTGTGCTCCGAGTCAGTACGGAAGTGCTTGATCTTCCGAACGTCGTTATTACGGACGGAAATGCTGGAAGCAAATATGTGCGCTTTCTTCCAGCGCCCGCGGGCTTAGCCATGGTCGACCGTGAGCGTACCTTCGCCCGCTGGTGGGCGCACCCCGGCGACGAGATTGAGAAATGGCGTCATTCAGTTCAGAAATGCGCTGAGGTACTGGTGCCGGACCTGGTCCCGGTGCGATATATCATCGGAGCCTACGCATCATGCGAACTCGGCCAACAGCAACTGCGGATGTTGGCACCAAATCTGCCGATAGAGATTGATGCGGATCTTTTCTTTCAGTGAGGCACCGAAATGATCAGAGTGCTAATCGGAGATATTTTTGAATCTAACGCTCAGGCACTCGTCAACACGGTGAACACGGTTGGCGTGATGGGCAAGGGCGTAGCTCTTGGATTTCGAAAGCGGTTTCCGGAGATGTTCGAAGATTATGCGCGGCGGTGCGAACGTCGCGAGGTTCAGTTGGGCAGGCCTTACATCTATCGACGACTGGCACCCCCGAACATCATTAACTTCCCCACAAAAGATCACTGGCGTTCGGTTTCGAAGCTCAGTGACATTACAAATGGACTAGGTTATCTCGCTGCCCACGTCTCTAGTTGGGGTGTCACGTCACTGGCGGTCCCACCGCTTGGCTGCGGTGAAGGACAGCTGGAGTGGCGAGTTGTGGGGCCGACCCTGTATCGTCACCTAGCGGATCTCGGGATTGAAGTCGAACTCTACGCACCCTTTGGGACACCACACGAACAACTCAGGCCGGAGTTCTTGAGCCACAAAGAGCCAGCGCCAATCGACATCGGGAACGTGTCCTCGTCCTTCTTTAGGGTCGATCCCGGTTGGATCGCACTGGTAGCTATCGTCGAGCAGGTCAGCAAAGAGCGGTATCACTGGCCGATAGGGCGTGTTGGCTTTCAAAAAGTTGCTTACTTTGCCACAGAAGCCGGCATACCAACGGGGCTTTCGTATCGTCGGGGCAGCTACGGCCCTTACGCACCCGAGATTAAATCCGTTTTGTCGCGCCTCATCAACAATGGACTGATTGTTGAGCGAAAGCTGGGGCGGATGCTTGAGACCGACGTCGGTCCTACCTATCAAGATGCCAAAAGGGCGTACGAATCGTTCTTATCTCAGTGGGAATCACAGATCGCAAGGGTCGTAGACCTAATCGTTCGGATGAATACTAACGACTCGGAAATCGCGGCTACGGTCCATTTCGCAGCGAACCGGATTCGAGAATCCAAGGACGGGCTTCCGACAGAGGCCGAGATTCTCGATTACGTGAAACAGTGGAAAATCCGACGTCGCCCTCCTCTCAACGAGGAGGACGTTGCGCTTGCGATTCGAAGACTAAACGTCTTGGGTTGGATTGACGCGCTTGCAAGCGAGAGCCTGCCGCTTGCCGAAGAAATGCTAATCGCATAGCACTCAGATGCGCATGGGCATGACGATGTAGCGGTACTTGTAATCGTCGCCTTCGGCGGGGCGGAGTTGGCCGGCGGATTGGGGATCCTTCAACTCCAGGCGGACTTCGCTTGAGCCTGCGGCTTTGAGGAAGTCGACCAGATAGGCGGCGTTGAACCCAATCGTCATCGGGTCGCCGGTGTAGGGAGCTTCCAAAGAATCTTCGGATTCCCCCGCTTCGGTGGAAGAAGCGGAGATTTTCACTTCCCCTTTTTCCAGGCGCAGGCGAACGGCGCGCGAGCGTTCGTCGGCAAACTGGGCCACGCGCAGAATCGCCGAGTTCAACTCGTCGGCATTCAAAGCAACGGATTTGCTGTTGTCTTTGGGAAGAACGGCCTCGAAGTTGGGGAATTGTCCGGTAAGCTGGCGCGAAGTGAGCAGACGCGATCCGATGCGGAAAAACAGCGTTGATTCATCTTTCGCGAACTCGACGGTCTCGGTATCGGTCGCATCGAGCAGGGACTTCAGCTCGTCCATGGCTTTCTTCGGAACGAGAGTCTTCAGCTCGCCGGAAACGCCATCGAATTTTTCTCCGTTACGCTCACAGTGAGCGAGGCGATGGCCATCGGTTGCGACCATGGTGATCGACTCAGGCTTGAGCAGCATCAGCGCGCCGTTGAGGGTGTAGCGCGACTCTTCGTTGGAAATCGCAAACGATGTGCGCGCGATCAGTCCGCGCAAAACTTGTGATGGAATCGAAACGCTGCCCGCGGAAGGAAATGTTGGCAGCGTGGGAAAGTTCGACTTCGCCATGCCCACCATTTTCGTGTTGGACCGGCCGCAGCGGATGCTGACCCAATGATTCTCCAGCAGCTTAATTGTGATGTCGGCGTCGGGGAGCAGCTTTACGTAATCGTGCAGCTTACGGGCAGGAATCGTGCATGAGCCTTCTTTCTTGACTTTTGCATTGCACGATGTGCGCAGGCTCAGGTCAAGATCGGTCGCCGTGATCGAGAGGCGATCGCCCGCAGCCTCGAACAGATAATTCGACAAGATTGGGATCGTCATCTTGCGCTCGACCACTCCCTGCGTGGCCGTCAGTTCGCGCAGCAATTCGGCTTTGCTGACTGTGATCTCCATGGTTCCCGCGGCAACGGCGGCTTCCACCGGCATAGAATACATCTCCCCCGAAATCCAACCTGCTAAACTCCAGCCTACTTTGAACCCTACCTTATATCAAATTTAAAACCAATAAAACCAGCAGTAACCGTAGGGGCTGCGCAGAAGTGGAAAACCGAAGCAACCTGAATGTTCTCACTGGTTTTCGAGCCCACTGTTGATGTTAGAAATCCGTGTCAAACTTTTCGGAGCTCCTACTCAAACTCGACTCCGATTTTAGTTTCCGCCCGGCCTTTCACAGCTTCCACATCCATTTCACAGTGGGTCCAAAGGAAGCCGTGAATTTCTGTCGCGGAACTCAGCTGAACCCGCGATTATCCGCCTAATTGTTCGGTCAGCTTGTTGACGAGCCTGTTCAAATCCTTGTCGTTCTTGCGCAGCTCTTCAATTTTCTCGACCGAGTGCAAAACGGTTGTGTGATGCTTGCCGCCAAACTGGCGTCCGATCTCGGGAAGCGAGGCTTCGGTCAACTGCTTGGCAAGGTACATCGCAATCTGCCGCGGATAAACGATTGCCCGGGAATTGTTCTTGGCCTTGATCTCCACCAACCGCAGGCCGAACTGCTCGGCGACCATCTTTTGGATTGATTCAATTGTGACCTTACGCGCCTGCGAATCGATGAAATTCTTGAGCACCTGCTGCGCATAAGGCAGCGTGATCTCAGCACCGATCAGGGAAGAATGAGCCACCAGACGAATCAGCGCGCCTTCAAGTTCGCGAACATTGGAACGAATGTTGGACGCGACATAAAGCGCGACGTCCGTCGGCAGAGTGACTTTCTCCTGCTCGGCTTTTTTCTGCAGAATCGCGACTTTCGTCTCGAGATCGGGCGGCTGGATGTCGGCGATTAATCCCCACTCGAAGCGGCTGCGCAGACGGTCTTCGATTTCCGCCAGTTCCTTCGGCGAACGATCGCTGGCGATCACGATCTGTTTCATCGACTCGTGCAGCGCGTTGAAGGTGTGGAAGAACTCTTCCTGGGTACGCTCTTTGCCAGTCAGGAACTGGATGTCATCGATGAGCAGCACGTCGACATTGCGGAACTTGTCGCGGAAGCTGGTCATCTTTTCGTAGCGCAGCGAGTTGATCATGTCATTGGTGAACTTCTCGCTGGATACGTAGCAGATGGCCGTCTGCGGCTGGCGGCGCTTGATCTCGTGGCCGATCGCCTGCATGAGGTGCGTCTTGCCCATGCCGACGCCGCCGTACAAGAACAGCGGATTGTAGGCTTTCGAGGGACGTTCGGCGACGGCCTGGCAGGCGGCGTGAGCAAACTGATTTCCGCTGCCGATGACGAACGCGTCGAAAGTGTAGCGGGGATTCAGTTGCGCCGCGCCATCCCAGTCAAAACGCGCTTGCGACGGAGCCGCTGCGGTTGAGCTCGACAATCCGCCATCGTGACGAACCGTGGTTGCAGCGGGATCGTCTTCCGGCGTGACGAACTTCACGTCATTGAAGCCGAGGCCTAGATTGTCGATTGCTTCCTGGATGAGATCGGCGTACTTGTCGCCGGCATGCCGGAACTCGACCGTGGGAACACGGACGAAGAGAACACCTCCGGTAGCGTGGCTGTAGCGGGTGGGCTTGAGCCAAGTGTCGTAGGAGTGCCGGTTAATTTTCTTTTCGAGTGCGTCCAGGATTCGCGCCCATGGATTCGGGGAAAGAGTTGTGCTGGGAGCTGACATATATGAATTGTTCACCGCGGGGCTCTGGCGGCTGGCTGAGAGCGCCTGTTCTATGCTGCTGTTTCGCCGTAGCTGGAACCGTTAATTTTACTGCGGAATGCGCCTGTTTTCTCTCGCGCCGCTCTAAAAATTAAAGACGAAGTGTGAAAGCAGGATCAGTCCGGCATACTAGCACAAATTTTTTTGTCGTGTGGAAATCTTTCGGCTGGAAATTTTTCACGAAGCTCTATTCATCGCGCGTATGACGCGTGCTGTCAAGTAGCGCGAAAGTAAATGCCGCGCGAATGATGCAATTCACTTCGATGGAAAAATCTCTGCCCGAATGCGCTCCATTGAAAAAAGGAAATTTCACAATGTGATTCCCGCCATTGACCCGCTGCGGAGCGCGTGCTACGCTCCGCTCGGGTTGCGAAGGTCCGAGCGCCATGGGCAGGCGCCGCGCCCCTCATCGATTGTCTGTATTTGAATGTCCCCGCGAATGAAAAGGAGGTTGCGATGTCTGGGCGACGGTTCTCCACTTCCGCAATATCGATTTTCGTCGCCAGTCTCTTCTTATTGTCTCTATTCACCTCGTGCGGCAGCTCCAGTAGCAACTCGATTTCGAACGCGCAGGCGCAAGCCATTTCGCAGGAGTTCGTCATGGCCGTGCAATCGGCTTTAACGAATTCGTTCACCGGTGCTTCGGTGCCGGCAGGTGCGCACGAACGTCTTTCGAAGATCATCCGCGAAGCAGATCCGGAGACGGCGTCAGGTTGCACGCCAACGTCGAACGGACAGACCTGCAGCTTTCCCATCTCATATACCGGGACGTGCCCATCCGGCGGAACGATCAGCGTCTCCGGCGACTTCAATCTGACGCTCAACAGTTCCGGTACGGGCTCCGACAACAGCACGCTCACGATCACGCCCACCAATTGCGTTGTATCGAATCTCACCGTCAACGGCGACCCGAGCGTCACGCTCGCGACTGCGATCGCGTTCACCAACGACATCTCCGATTACCCAGTAACGATGAATGAGTCCGGCGGAATTTCGTACGGCCCTCATCCTTCCGGAAGCTGCACGATGAACGTATCGCTTACGTTGGAACAATCCAGTTGCTCGGTTAGCGGCACGGTCTGCGGGCATTCCGTCAGCGGAAGCTGCTAGGGACGGATTGCTGCGCAGGTTGTTCTATTTTCGATAGAGGATTCTTAATCTCGACGCAAGGGTCCCAAGGAAGCGCAAGGAATGCTGAGCCTGAGGGCTGCAGAACCCGTGCGACTTCTGTAGTCGCGGTCCACTCACCTCACTTCTCCGTGAAGTCGGCGAATGACGCGACCTTCCCGATGTAGACGCGTAGAGTGCAGCGTGGGCCGACGTGCGCGAAGGCGACTTCCAGCGCCTCTGAGGGCTGAGCGACTTGCGCCGTTTCCATGGGAGCGCGAGCAATGTCCTGCTTCTGATCGTAAGCGCTGCCGGGCGTGACGTTTTTGTTCACCACCAGAGTCCAATGATCGCGCGCGGGAATGGGATAGATGGTGTAGGCCCCGATCGGAATGGTCGATGTGCCAAGCGTGAGTTCCGCTTCGGTGAAAAGGGTCATGGGCACGCCGCCGGGCGTCATCGGTTTGCCATTCGAAATCTTTTCTTGCTTGGTGGGGATGGGGTTGTAGCGCACATAGACCTGGCGTCCGTCGTCGAGATTGCACGTGGTCTGCGAAGACGGCGGATTGCCGGATTGTGCGGCGAGCCAGGGAGTCCACAGCAAAGTAATCAGCACAGCTCTCCTGACGAGTGGGGCGGACATGGTAGGAAGCCTCCGGCACAGAAGTTTAGCGCCGGAAGGGCTTTCAGGGGAAGGGTTTTGCTCGGGTACTCCCGCCGGAGCCCGCGACGACCAAGGGGCCATGCCGGGGACCTGCAGCTTGAGAGTCTCGTTCGTCTTGGACCTTCGGTTACGTTTTCCATGTCGCCTTCGATTGCTAACGTCGTGAGCAGGGGCCGGTGTGTTATGGCCCGGACCAGAGGGATCATTCATGGCGCAGGCAAAACTTAGGGTTCTTTACGGTGAGGCGGAAGAAGAGATTTTGAAGCAGCAGGCCGGGGCCATGGAAAAGGCCGGCCACACGGTGCAGCAGGCGATTGGACGCAAAGCCGTGGAAGAAGCTCTGAGAAAGAACACATTCGACCTGGTCGTGCTTGGATCGACGTTGAGCCGCAACGACCGTCATCATCTCCCCTATATGGTCAAGAAGACAAACACCGAAACCAGCGTGCTGGTCCTGCACGCCGATGGCAGCCGACATCCATGTGTGGATGCGTGCATCGATACCGGATACAGCATAGAAGCGGTGCTCACGCGCATTGAGGGAATGAAAATCGCGGGCATGATGCCAGCAGCAGCGGCGGCTGGCGCAGGCCGGTAAAAGCAGCGCGTTCCCGATTTCGCGAGCCAACAGCGATTGCGACAGATAAGGGCACGCCGGCTGGGTTGAGACGAAGTCGGAAAGCCTCAACCACAAACGTCGCAGAGTTCCGCGAAGGATTCATAATTTCCCAAAGCTTGTTTTGTGCTTGCTCGATGTATTTTCTGATATCTTGCAGGCCAGATGATGCATGCGCATGACGGCACGCGCACCGTTCTTGGGCTCGTTCCGGCGCGTGGCGGATCCAAGGGCATTCCGCGAAAGAACATCCGCGCGTTGGACGGAACACCGCTATTGGTGTACACCGCGCGCGCTGCCTTGAATGCCGCTTCCCTTTCCCGGATTCTGCTGAGCACGGATGATCCAGAAATTGCGGCCGTGGGCCGCAGCGCTGGACTCGAGGTGCCATTTCTCAGGCCCGCCAACCTTGCCCTCGACTCGACGCCGATGGTGCAAGTTGTCCTGCATGCGATTGCCTGGGCTCAGTCCTGCGGTCTCGTCTACGACGCCGTTTGTGTACTGCAGCCCACGAGCCCTCTGCGCAGCGCGGCTACCATCGACCGCTGTGTTTCCCTGCTCTGGGAGCGCGATGTGGACAGCGTGATTTCCGTTCGACCCGTTCCGACGGAATACAACCCGCACTGGATGTACTTTGAGTCATCGGCGGGCTTGCTGGAACCCTGTGTCGGCGGGCCAGAAATCACGCGCCGCCAGGAGCTGCCTCGGGCCTACCACCCAGACGGAAGCGTGTTTGTCGTTAAGACGGAGGTCCTGATGCGCGAACAATCTTTGAAGGGCAAGCGAATGCTTGGAGCAGTATCCCCGGCGGAAGAAGCGGCTGACCTGGACACAGAAGAACAGTGGCGCGATTTAGAACGGAGGCTGAAATCGACAGTCCGACCAGCCGATTGAAATCCCGCGTGCGACATAACCTCGAACAGTCCGATCCTTCTCGTATATCCATCTGGTAGAGTTCACTTTTGCTGTAGCTATTCTGTGAATCATGTCTCGCATATTCAATTTCTACGGACCTGAAAGCCGCTTGACCGCGATAAGCGGGTCAGCCGGCTTCCTGTGCCAACTTGCGCCTGACAGCCCGCGTGTCAGTGGTGTGGAACACGGTTACGGGCCCGAGGAACTGTTAGGATCCGCCGATCAAGCGCTGCGAACCTCATCCTCGCTTGTTTCAAAGATCATGCAAGGTCTTTCGATGGTCGGCGGTCTTCCGATCCTGGGAACTATGGAAGAGCCCCTGCTCGAACAGGTCAGTTACAGCGTGCAGGCCCTCCACCTCGACCACTGGATTCGTTCCCAGGGAATCTCCGCGTGCCGGTTCGATTCGTATTCACCGTGGATCGATCGCTTGCGCCAAGTTCGAGAGGTCATCGGGTCCGCTTACGAGCTAACGGCTAATGTGCCCTTCGGACAAGCGAACTGGATTCAGCGAGGCATCGTCGACCTTCGAACATCCATCAGCAGACCTTCCGAACTATTTCGCCGAATCGCGCCGTTGTGGTCGCGCGTGTTGTCTTCCGTTCCTGCACGCAAATCCACGCCAAATGCTCCCCGAGGAGGAATCTGGTTTTATTCGACCGCATACACTTTCACCAAGATAGCCTTGGAATACGATCGCTACTTCCCACAGAAAGTGAATTTCCTGGTGGAGGATTCCGGAACAGGAGGCAAAGCTCTTGCGGAAATCAGCCGGGAGTCGCACGTTCTCTATGCCTGGGCACGAGCATCCGACATTCCCTCACCTGCAGAGGTCGCTCGAATCGGCAAGAGCATCACCGAGACTGTGGCATCGCTCTCGCTTACAACGGACGAGGCTGAGTTGCGCACCACTCTTCTCAACAGCGAGTGGTGGGATCACTTTATGAAGCGGGTGCTGCGGTTCCTCATCTTTCACGAACGCGTCCTGCGACGGTGGTGTGACGCCATTCGGCCGGAAATGCTGGTTGTGGGGAACGCGGGGTGGGAGCGAGCGCTGCTGGAATCCGCGCTGGTGAAGCACGTTCCGTCAGTGATGCTGCAGCACGGGATTATGCATTGGGTGTACGCCGCCGCCGATCAGCCCGTTACGTATTTTCTGGTCAGGGGAAAATTCTTTCAGAATCTCGTAAATGAAAATCTGCGAAAGAGGTTGATTCTGTGCAATTATCCGCAGGTCGGCCCGATTTCACAAACGCAAGGAGATTCGCGCCGCGGCATTCTCTTCATCACGATGCCTTACAAGGTAGTGCCGCTTTGCCATCAGGGCGACTTGCAAGACATCCTGTCTTGCTTACTGCGAGTCTCGCATCATTCGCAGAGGCCATTATTCGTCCGAGTGCATCCGCTCGAGAGAATTTCGTTTTATCGAAAACTCGTGTCAGAAATTGAAGAGCGGTTGGGATTCCACTGCGAGGTTGTGTACTCGCAGGGGCCAGGCGCCGAAGATCTGCTGGGGCGCTCCTCCGTCGCAATTCTGTTCTTCTCAACCATGTTTCTCGATTGCCTGCGCTACGGTATTCCCATTGTGAGTCCGGATTGGCACTGGTTTGCGAACAAAAGGCATTTTCGAGAGGCGGGAATCTTTCACTTTGCGTCGGACCTGCGCCATTTAGAACAGCTGGTTGGCGAGGGGATCGATGGTCGTCTGCCGTCGCGGTCTGGTTCGCTGGACGAGTTTCTTGCTCCTACGCGGCCAGAAGACGTATCGAGAGTGCTGAATGACCTTTGGCAGTCACGCCCGGAGCGACAGAGTGCTGCAGCTGGCTAGGCCCGAGAATGTTGCGCGACCAGACGAATCAGAAGATCCTCCCACCGGTGCGCGATGTTATCCCAGCTCCAGTCTCGCGCCATCTCCGCACCGCGGCGCCCCATCGCAAGTCTCGTTTCATGATCTTCGATCAGAACGCCCACGTGTTCGAGCAGTTCTTGTTCAGACCAGGCCACGAGACCGTTCTCGCGATGAATCACAGTCGGCGCTTCATAGAATCCGTACAGCACGATCGGGAGTCTGCAAGCCGCAGCTTCCTGCGTCACCTTGGGCACGCCTTCTGCCTGGGATGGCGAAACGAAAAATGAGCTCCCGCGGAACTCCTGGGCCAGCGCTTCCGGCGAAAGCGGACCGGGAAAGCCGAGATTGTTGATCCCTGCATTCTTTGCCTCGACGATGAGCGCCTGCCGTATGGGACCATCCCCAAACCATACGAACTCGGCTTGCGGATAGCGACTCGCCAGGCGCAGGAAGAATTGCGGTTTTTTTGAACTCTTCACCGTTCCGCACCCAATCACTCGACAGCGCTCCGGTTCTCTATGCCCTCTATCGTGAAAAATGCGGTTCTCGATGCCCAGAGGCAAACAGGAGACTCTGTCCCCGTAAAGAGCCTTAGCAACGCGGGCCAGGAACGGACTGATTGCGATGATGTGCGTAGAGGTTTCATACATCCAGCGGATGCGGGGAACTGCGGCGTCCGCGCCCGGTTGAGCAAAAACAGGATGTCCAACTAACTTCGAGAGCCGCGGCAAATCATCCGAGCTGGCGATGATGCCTTCCAGCGTGGCGATTACTGGAACATCGCGCCTGGTAATCCGCCGCGAAACAAAACCAGCCTTGTCAGCCCAACTCGGTCCGGGATAAAAGATGGCATCGAACTGCAATTGGTATTTCAGCGCCAATTGATACGGCCACAAGCGCGAGGTGGAGATGAAGTGAGTTTCAACCGCAGGATTGTTTTGGATCTGCTCCGCTGCATCCTCTCCGCGAATCGCAATCCAGCGAGCCCGCGGATCGGAAAAACGCGACAGCATGGCCTTCGCATTGGAATTCTGGGCATTCGTGTTGGTGTGATCCATCCACCTTGGGACGAAAATCCGGTACGGCGGTGGATTGCTTTCCATTCTGACGCGATCCGCGCGCATGGTCGGTGGCTCAGTGAGAGTGTCCCGCGCGCAGCACCGATGCGATGACGTGTTCCTGATCGGACTGTGATAAGCCCACCGAGCAAGGCAGGCTCACTGCGCTGGCATACAGCCGCTCGGCGGTTTCACAGGAAGTGGACTCCGACTGGCGGTGCACCGGACTTTGATGCATGGGCTGCCAGAGAGGCCGGCTTTGAATACCGGCATGATTGAGCCTCTCCATGAGTTCTCTGGAGCCCATCCCAAACTGTTTCTCGTCGACAAGAACTGTGTAGAGCCAGAAGGTACTGTCGGCCCACGGAGCATGGGGCATGAGCCGAATCCCGGCCGCTTCCTGCAGGCCGAGTTCATAGCGGGATGCAATTGCTCTCTTCTTGGCAATGTATTGGTCCAGCATTTCGATCTGCGCACATCCAATCGCCGCCTGAACGTTGGTCAAGCGATAGTTGTAGCCAATGTCGCCGTGCACGAATTCGACAGGATCGTCCTTCGCCTGCGTCGTGAGGTACTTGGCCTTGGTCGCCCATTCGGCATTGGAGGTGACAATCGCTCCGCCGCCGCCGGTCGTGATGATTTTGTTGCCATTGAAACTGAAGCCGGCAATGTCTCCCAGAGTGCCTGCGAAGCGGCGGCGATATTTCGCGCCGAGGCACTCGCTGGCATCTTCGATGACGGTGAGTCCAAACTCTCGCGCGACCGCGACGATTGCATCCATATCGGTGGGATGGCCGAGAATGTGAACCGGAAGAATCGCCTTTACGCGCCTGCCTGTTCTGCGATTTCGCAGCGTGCCATTCGAAACGTGGCAGTTTTTCCTAACGAAATCCGATAACTTCTGCGGGTCCATCTGCCAGAACTGCGGTTCCGCATCTACAAGAACCGGCCACGCTCCGGCGTAGCGAATGGCATTGACCGGCGCGATGAACGTGAGCGTGGAAACCAGAACTTCATCGTCGGGCTGGACCCCGCTCACCAGAAGCGCGATATGCAAAGCCGAAGTGCCGCTACTGGTTGCGACACAGCAAGGGGCACCAACCGTTTGCGCGATCATCCGCTCAAACCGGTTCACATATTCCCCGACCGATGAGACCCAGCCGCTGTCGAGGCAGTCTTTCACATACTTCCACTCGTTGCCCTGAATCTCAGGCGCCGAGAGAGGGATGGAAAGTATTTCTGTGCCGGATTTCGTCATAGGTCACAAACACAGCACAACGGCTAGATGGCGTACGCTGCCGGCTGGTCATGCGGTTCATTCGCTCGAATCCACGCGATGGTTTTCTCTAAGCCTTCTTTCAGAGCGATTTCCGGACGCCAGCCCGCCATCTCCTTAGCCAGAACGTTACTCGCGCATAAGCGCTCCACTTCACTCTGGGAGGGGCGCACTCGATCATCTTCCTGGACGAACCGGAATTCCACACCGGTGAGCGAACAAATCATCCGAGCCAGATCGCCGATCGATATTTCAGTTCCGCTACCCAGGTTGACAATGGTGCCAATCGTCTTCTCGCTCTCTGCGATCTGCAGAAAACCTCGAACCGTATCCGAAACGTAGTTGAAGTCGCGAGTGGGGGCGAGATTTCCGATCCGAATCGGCTCGTTCGCCAGCGCCTGCATAATGATCGTAGGAATCACGGCGCGTGCGGATTGGCGAGGGCCATAAGTATTGAACGGACGAACAATCGAGACCGGGAGTCCGAAAGATCGATGAAACGATTCTGCTAGCTTATCGCCGCCGATCTTCGTCGCCGAATACGGAGATTGAGCTTGCAGCGGGTGGTCTTCGGTAATCGGAATCTGCTGCGCCGTCCCATACACTTCGCTGGTCGAGGTATGCACGACCCGCGTCACGCCTGAGCGCAACGATTCCTGAAGAATATTGAGGGTTCCGACGATATTCGTGCTGACGTACGACGCCGGCGACACGTAGGAATACGGGATGCCAATCAGTGCGGCAAGATGAAATACGATTTCGATCCCTTTGAGCGCACTTTGGACGCTGTCGGTTTCGCGAACGTCGCCGCGGATGATCTCAATTTCGGACTTTAATTCGCTGTGGTCCAGCCAGCCGTTCGTTCCCTGACTGTTGTATCGGACCAGCGCGCGCGTCTTGGCTCCGGTCCGGACCAGCGCCTCGGCGAGATGGCTTCCGATAAAGCCGCCCGCGCCCGTGACTAGAACCGAACTCGACTTCCAATTCAATTTGCGACTCCAAGCCGCGGCGCCTCCTGCTGGGCCCGTTCGTAGTCTTCCGGACGTCCAATGTCGAGCCAGTACTCCCACACAGGAAAACTGATGACTCTGCGGCCACTTTTCACCAGAAGATCGATGAGCTGGGGCATATCGAATGGCTGCCCGGGCGGAATAAGCCGGCGCGCCGAAGGCGAAACCAGATAGATGCCGGCATTCACAAACAACTTCACTGCGGGCTTTTCCGTGATGCCAGTAACTTCAACCCCATTCGTCTCGACGACTCCGTAGGGCACTTCGAAGCCATACTCACGAACCGCGACGGTCATCTCCGCGGCGTGTTCGAAATGAAAATTGAAGAGAGCCCGAAAATCAAGCGCTGTGAGAATGTCGCCGTTGACGACCAATAAAGGATCTTCGCCGGAAACCAGCGCCAGTCCCCCCGCCGTTCCCAGAGGCTGATGCTCCGAGACATACGCCAAGTCGACTCCAAATGCTTCCCCATTGCCCAGCTGCGCTGAAATCTGCTCAGCCTTGTAGTGCGTGCTGATATTGACTTTCGAAATGCCGGCCTGCTTCAGTTGCTGCACGAGCCGTTGGATCAGTGGCTTGTCGCCGACGCGAAGCAATGGCTTGGGCGTATCGGCGGTCAGAGGCAGCAATCGCTTGCCATATCCCCCCGCCATCACAACCGCGTGCACGGGAAGTTGGGGGTCGGCCACCAATTCGTCGAGTACAGCGAGATCGCAAACCCGGCCTTGCTCGTCGATCAGCGGAATCTGCCGAACCGAATGGGACTTCATGGTTCGGATGATCGCGTCATGGGCGCTGTCGATAGGCAGGCTGATGGGGTAAATTTTGCCTTGAGCACGAAGCCTCTCAATGAGAGTTGCGACGGGAAGATCGAGATTCAGCCCGTTCAGCACCGCGCGACGCAGGTCGCCGTCAGTCAGCGTTGCGATGAGGCAGCGGCGCTCGTCCACGACAAGGGCGATGCCTTTCGCGCCCCGGTCGATGCATGCCATCGCCGTCCGCAGGCTGGAGCCTGCGTCAATCAGGATTTTTTCCAGCTCCTGCATGGATCACGCACAAAACGGCGCACCATCACGAACTTTCGTTCGCTCGGAAATGGCGGAGTCCAATAATATATCATCGAGCGCGGAAGGCGGGACCAACCGTTCTCAGTGGACTGCCTTAATTCAGCAACCGCAAAGGAGCACGATGGAACGCAGCATTGCATTATGAGAATTGCCGGCAGACAAATCGGAGAGGGGCATCCCTGCTTTGTGATCGCCGAGGCGGGCGTGAACCATAACGGCAGCCTGGAGCTGGCCAAACAATTAGTGGAAGCCGCCGCCCATGCCGGTGCGGACGCGGTTAAATTTCAAACCTTCCAAGCCGAGAAGGTGATTTCTGCCGGCACGCCCAAAGCGGAGTATCAGAAACAAACAACCGGGAGCACTGAACAGCAGCTGGAAATGGTGCGCCGACTCGAGATGCCGGAGCCCATGACGCGATCCGTGGCTGCTCATGCTGCAAGCGTGGGCATCATGTTCCTCTCGACGGCCTTCGACGAACATAGTGTCGATCTGCTCGACGACATCGGAGTTCCCGTATTCAAGGTCGGTTCGGGAGATGTCACAAATCTTCCTCTCGTGGAGTTTATCGGACGCAAGCGCAAGCCGGTGATTTTATCGACGGGCATGTCGTACCTGGAAGAAGTGAAGAGCGCAGTCGAGACGCTGCTTGCGGCCGGATGCCCGGAGCTTGCGCTGCTGCATTGCGTTTCCAGTTACCCGGCAGATCCCCACGAAGCGAACTTGAGAGTTCTGCGAACGCTGAGAGATACGTTCCGCGTGCCGATTGGGTTTAGCGATCACTGCATGGACAATGAAATTGCAATCGCGGCCGCGGCTATGGGCGCGAACATTGTCGAGAAGCACATTACCCTGGACGTGAACCTACCCGGACCCGACCATCGGGTGTCCCTCTCGCCAGATAAGTTCAAGAGTCTCGTACAATCCATTCGCATGGTGGAAAGAGCGCTAGGGGACGGTGTGAAACGACCATACCCCTGTGAACAGAATGTGCGGGCCCTGGCGCGCCGAAGTATCGTCGCTGCTCACACCATCGCGCCGGGAGCGGTCATCACTCGCGAGATGTTGGATTTCAAACGGCCTGGCACCGGAATCCCTCCTGGGCAGTGGAAAGAGTTAGTTGGAAAACGCGCTGCGCATGAGATTGCATCCGATTCGCTCATCACCTTGAAGGACCTCGCATGACGCTGCGTGTCGCGGTGGTGACGGTGGCGAGATCGGATTACGGGATCTATTACCCGGTGCTCCGTCTCTTGGAAAAAGATCCGGAGATCGAGCTGAAATTGATCGTGGCCGCTGGCCATCTGGACCCGAAGTATGGAAATACCGTTCGTGAAATCGAGCAGGACGGCTTTGCCATCGCAGCCCGCGTGCCGATGACGATGCGCGGCGATTCCCGTGAAGATGTAGCCAACGCAATGGGTGTCGGAGTTCAGGAGTTTTCGTCTGCTTACGGCCAGATCCGACCGGATATTGTCCTTTTGCTGGGCGATCGTTTCGAAATGATGTCGGCCGCCGTTGCGGCTCTTCCCTTACGAATTCCGCTGGCGCACATCCACGGAGGAGAACTCACCTTCGGCGCCATCGACGACGCGATCCGGCACGCCATTACTAAGCTGAGCCATATCCATTTCGCTGCGACTACCGAGTACGCTCGGCGCGTTCGACAGATGGGGGAAGAGCCATGGCGCGTACACGTGACAGGCTCTCCGGCCATTGACTCAATTCGATCGTTCGAGCCCATTCCGAAAGCTGACCTCGACCAGGAATTCGACATGGATCTCTCGCGAACACTTCTGATCACTTACCACCCGGTTACTCTTGAGGATGAGAAGAATAATCGGGCTAGTCTTGTGAATCTGTTGGCGGCGTTATCTGAGTCTGGTTATTCCTTACTCTTCACTTATCCGAACGCTGACTCGCAGAACAGTGAAATCATTGAACGGGTCAAAGACTTCGTCCGCAGGAGAGAGCGTGCGAGATTTGTGGAAAATTTAGGTCACCGCAAGTACCACAGTGTGCAGAGATACGTCGCTGCCATGGTGGGAAATTCGAGCAGTGGCATCATCGAGGCTGGAACTTTTCAACTTCCAGTGGTGAACATCGGAATCAGGCAACAGGGAAGGACCCGCGGCGCTCATGTCATCGACGTTGATACGTCAACCGATGAGATCCTTCGGGGAATTACGAAAGCCGTTAGCCCCACCTTTCGCCAATCGCTTGCAGGTACTCAAAATCCTTATGGGGCTGGGCATTCCGCAGAGCGCATCGTCTCTCTACTGAAGTCAACTGAGAGAGGCCAGACTTTAATAGTGAAGAAGTTTATTGATTACTCGCCTGAATTCGAGACTAAGTCACGATGAGCACGGTCAAAGACATAGTTATTGTTGGCGCAGGAGGGTTGGGGCGCGAGGTTTTCGCCACAATTGAGGCCTGCAATTGCGAGCAAAAGCAATGGAATGTCATTGGTTTCCTCGAGTCAGACCGGAATCTCATCGGTTCCAAGGTCAGCGGAGTGATGGTGTTTGGAAAGGATCAGTGCCTGGATGATTCTGTGTGGTTTGTGTGCGCGATTGGAGACCCCAGGATTCGATGCCGCATCGCAAAAGAGTTTGCGGAGCAAGGCCGCAGGTTCGCGTCGATCTTACATCCTGATGTTCGAATTCCCCGCTCACTTCGTATTGGGGATGGAACAGTTGTAATGGCCGGCACTCAATTCACAACTGACGTCAGCATTGGATCGCACGTGATCATATATATAAATTGCGGGATAACTCATGATGTGGACATTGGAGACTTTTGCATGATTGCAGGTGGATGCAATCTCTCAGGTGGAGTAATCCTGGAAACAGGCGTGCAACTGGGCACGGCGGCAAGTGTTCTACCCCGACGGCGAATCGGAGCCTGGACCACGATAGGCGCTGGCAGTGTGGTTGCCAAAGATATCCCTGCCAACTGCACCGCCTATGGAGTCCCGTGCCGAGTTACGGAAGGCCGAATTATGGAAAAGTGACTCGCGCTTGTCTGGCCTTCGACATTCACATGCATCCACGAAGTTCATCCAATAATCCGAAAGAGTACGCGAACGAACTTGACCAGGTAACCAGAGAAGGTCAACTACGGCTCTATCCCAAGCTCACGAATCCAAACTGGCTAGTCCTTAGAAGCAGGCGCGAAATCTTCGAGAGATGGATCGAGGGTATTTCTGGGCAGGAATTCTGTATTCTCGATATTGGTGGCCGAATCCAGCCGTATCGCCCCTTATTCAAGGACCGCGTTGAGACCTATGTTGGACTTGATCTGGCGATTACTCCCCTTGTCGATGTCGTGGCTCGCGGAGAAAGCCTACCATTTCTACAGAATCAGTTCGATCTCGTAATTTGCACCCAAGTGTTGCAGTATGTGCCAGAGCCGGCGAGAGTAGTAACTGAAATGTTCCGTGTTCTAAAGCCAGGAGGGCATCTTCTGTTAAGCGTCCCCAGTGCTTATCCCATCGACTCGGGAGAAGAATGCTGGCGGTTCCTGCCCGGCGCATTGCATTACCTGCTGGCACCCTTTGCGGCGGTACAAATTGAACCCGAGCTAGATAGCATTTCGAGTTTCTTTCGCACCATCAACGTGTGTCTTGATATATTCACAAAGTATCAATTGTTGCGCTCGATATTTCGATACACGGCCTGCCCGGCTTTCAATTTGACGGGAACTTTCCTGCAACAACTCTCGGGCAGCACGAACAGCCAATGTGCGGTGAATTACAGCGTTCTCGCCAGAAAATGACCCAGAGCTGCCGCGATTTTAGAGGACTTACTTGCGCCAATATGTTCCTACTTACTCACCGCCGGCGCCGGATATTCGGGCAGTTTCTCTTTGCTTAGACTCGCACGCTTGATTTCCAGTTCATCGAATAGCACGCTCGGAGTCACGATGCTGTGTGGAACGTGAGTCGGTCGGTTATCGACGTAGAAATCGTCTCCGGCGGCGATTAAATCGCTGCGCAGAGCGCGTGTGTCGAGATCCCCAAAACTTCCCCCGCGCACCAGTTCCTCGTGGCCATCCTTGGCCCAGACACGATAGAGCAATCGGGGAGTGAGATTCGGACCCAATGTTTCCACGCGGTAACAATAGGGAAGGTCCCGCTGGCGGCACAGATCCATGAACTTGCTCTTAAGAGCATCTTTAGTCAGCGGCTCTGACGAAGTTATGATCAGATTGCTGTTATGGGGAATGGGAACTCCCGCCGCCATCGGCGCCGAAGCCGAAATCAGTGGAGCGCGACCGTGACCATTCGACCGCGGGAAGTCGCGGATTGGCTCTCGGCCGATCAGATAGTTCACCAACATGCCCTTTTCGATCAGCGATACACGCTGGGCAGGAACGCCTTCATCGTCGATCTCATAGTGGCCCATCAGCGGCTGTCCGCGATACGACGAGACCGTAGGATCGGCCACTACGGAGAGAAAGTCGGGCAGTACACGAGTTTTGTAACTGGTGGCAAAAGCTCCGGTGGTTCGTGCGTTCTTGCCCGGCTCCGGCTTGCGGCCAAGAATGTTCTCGCCAATGAGATCGTCGAATACGCTAGCGGATGCGTCGGCGGAAAACCACACGGGTCCGCGATACTCTTCATCAATTTGCGGCGCTTCCCGCAATTCCTTTAAGCTGCCGGCTAGTTTTTTAGCGCGATCCACGAACTCATCGGCGGATGGCAATTCCTTTATATTCGACACGACAAAGGCGTTGTTGCGATTGAGGCTCGTACCGTCGGGAGCCTGCCCGCCGCAGGAGACACGCATCTCATAGAGGTTCCGCCCGCTACGCAGGACCGTGCCTTCAGAATTAACGAAGTATTCGTTGACCGCCTCAAATCTGAGACTCGAGTCTGAGACTTCGATCTGAGGATCGCTTTTATATACATCCGCGGCGTCCTGCAGCATCTTGGTCCAGGGCTGAGGATCGAAGTCCAGTGCAGCTAACGGTCCAATGGTTTGCACCGGATCGGCATGGGCAAAATCGTCCACCGGCTCATCAATGGTGAGTTGCTTTAGCTGCGCTTGCTTCGCCGTCAGAGACTCCGCCGCAGCTTTATACGCAATGTCAGTGGCCAGCCAGAGCTGATGACGGAGCGCA
>Ga0335072_10003504_pt1 | contig 23638 bp, 18 predicted proteins | sample Lox_Sample_21_FD_206725 | JGI IMG/M metagenome (GOLD analysis project Ga0335072, IMG submission 206725) | Soil microbial communities from Loxahatchee National Wildlife Refuge, Florida, United States - Lox_Sample_2.1 | ecosystem: Environmental > Terrestrial > Soil > Wetlands | place: USA... | reverse complement strand
TATAGGAAACCATTTCGGTGATGTGCTCGACCACGTTGCCCAGCGATTCTGAGCCGTTGATGTCTTCAAGAATCCGGCTGCGGCGCTGCTCGAGCTGGGTGATCCGCCGCTCGTGTGCCGCGTCCGCTTCGCCCTGAGCGGTGATCGCCACGGTCTGGGTGTGGACGCGCCGGCGCAGCGCCCAGTTCCAAACGCTGAACGTTACCAGGACGAAGAGAAGGAATCCGACCAGGCGAATGAGGTTGCCAACGGTGAGAAGCGGCGGAGCTGCCGTGACGGCGATGTCATCTGACGAGCGCAGCAGGATATTGAATGGCACGCGCGTGTCGAACGGGTTGGAGGAGGTCATGAAGCAGATGCCGGTGACGCGCACCTTGGTCCCTTCGGCCACGTGCTTCAACGAGGGCGCCGGATCGCCGCCTGGAGTATTCGCCGTGCGCTTGTACACAGCAGAAAAGAGGTTGCCGCCGGCTTCGAGAACGTATTCGTCCTCTTCCAATCCGCGCACCTCTGCGACAATCTCGCCGTCGATGGAAACGAGGTCAAAGAGGTAGACGCCGGAGGAGAGCTGTTCCCACGTCTTCAGCGCGGGATCGACCGGTATCTGCTGCCCGCGATCCTCGATTTCAGCGCCCGTCAGCGCGAGAAAACCGTCGTGGACGTCGGGGAAACCGGTGGCATCGGCAACATCGCCGATCTCCAAAGGCGCAGCGGAGGACGTCATAACCCAGAGGCTGCGCGAACCCTCCTGAAGAACCGCCGCGGTGCCGGGCTGGTAGTAGGTGACGGTGCCGTGGACGCGGATGCGGCGGCTGAGGTTGGTGACGTGATAGCCGGCGAGCACCTGGTCCATCGGGGTGATGGGCAACGACCAGGGATCGGTGGCTGCCCGCCTGATGACCTTGATGCCATCGATCGAAGTGACATGGAGCAGGATGCGCGTCTGCTGCATCTTTCCTTCGTAACGGATGGAAGCCGCGCCGGTCAGCATCACCTCGGCGTCGAGCAGGCTGCTCAAGAGGACGGGGTTATCGACGTCGACCTCGGCATCGATCTCGCCGCCATCGGTGTGCAACTGCAGGAACGTGCTGCGCACACCGGAACTGACAACTGAGTCGGCGTTGCGGACTGTGGCGTAGACACTCACATAGCGCGAATCGAAGGCTCCCCGGATGAGGTCGTCGTATGTTGCGGGCACAGGCGGCGGAAGCGTGCCGTGGTGCAAGACCATGACGCTGTCAGCAGCCACCACCGGCCTAAAGCCTTCCTTTGTCGTTCCCTTGACCAGGACACGATCACCGGGAAGCATCAACTGGTCGGGTGGCGACTGGACGAAGAGGGCGGAATTGCCATCCTGGACGAAGAGGGTTTGTTCATAGCTGCGAAAGTAGGTGACGGTTGCCTGGAATTCGACGTGGAGTCCGCGTCCGGCCTCCGAGTTGCTGAGGGCCGCAATGGCGCGCACCGAGGTCAGCGGTCCAGGCTGTGCCCAGGCGGCCGAGCATGCCGCGACGAACACCATGGCCAGAACCACTGTCTTCCGCAACACGAGGGTTCCGAACTTGCCCAGCGAGCGCGGGCCGGTTCCCCCAGCGTACCCCATTCGAGTTCCTTCCCTACCGGCTTGCTGCCGGGAACGCACAAGGCAATGCCTTTCAATCACATACAGTCTGCAGAAGACACGGCTCTCTAGGCTCAATCTTACGCTTAACTCGTTTTGATTTAATAACCCTTTTGGGGCAATGGGACTAACCAGGGTCATGGCTCAAAAGTGCTGGCGCAGTCGAGTATTCTGGACAGCGGCGCGTAGAGTTGAGGAGCGCGGCGTGACTGGCACCAAGGTGAATCACATGACCAATCCTGAAATTGTCTCGGCGGCTGCGACGTTCGCGCCCAGTGGGACGCAGGCGCTGCCGACGCGGCGCATTCGCGTGCTGGGCGTTCCGCTCGACATGGGCGCGAGCCGGCGCGGCGTAGACATGGGCCCGTCTGCCATGCGCGTGGCGGGTCTTGAGGCGCGCCTCGAGGCGCTTGGACACCAGGTGACGGACGGCGGCAACATCCTTGTGGAGATTGCGGAGACGCAGGCTTTCGGGAGCACGAATGCGCGCTATTTAAAACAAATTGCTGATACTTGCACTCGAACCGCGGAGGCTGTGCTCGAGACTCTGGAAGAAGGTCTGACGCCGCTGGTGCTGGGCGGAGATCACTCCCTGGCGGTGGGGTCTATTACGGGGGTGGCAGAGCATTATCGACGCCAGAAGCAGAGGATTGGCGTTCTGTGGATTGATGCGCACTCCGACATCAACACGCCGGATACGTCGCCGTCGGGCAACGTACACGGGATGCCGCTCGCATCGCTGCTGGGGATGGGCCCGGAGGCGCTGACCAAAATCTTCGGCTATGCACCGAAGATCGCACCGGAGAACACGGTGCTGGTGGGTGTGCGCGATATTGATGCTGCGGAACGGGAGAACATCAAGCGAGCCGGGCTAACAGAGGTCTACACGATGCGCGACATCGATGAACGCGGGATGCGAGCGGTAATGGAAGAAGCATTGCGCGCGGCCGGCCGAGGCACGGCGGGCTATCACGTTTCGCTCGATATGGATTGGATCGACCCGGAGGATGCTCCGGGAGTAGGAACGCCGGTGCGGGGCGGCGCGACCTACCGCGAGGCGCACCTGGCGATGGAGATCATTGCCGACCACGGTCGCATGGTGAGCTTCGAGATGGTCGAGGTGAACCCGGTGATCGACGAGCACAATCGAACGGCGGACTTGGCAGTGCAACTGGCGTGCTCGGCCTTTGGGAAGAAGATCCTGTGATGCAATTTCTGCTCATGCTGACAATCGGAGCGTGTTGATCAGAGCGGCGAGGGCCGCGGTTTGATTGCGGCGGCTCGGGTAGTAGAGAAAGTATCCGGGGAAGACGGGACACCAGTCGGCCAGGACCTGAATTAGCCGTCCCTCACGAATCATGGGAAGCACGGTGGCCTCGACCGCGGTGCCGAGTCCGATCCCGTTCAGGACAGCCTGAATCACGAGCTCAGGATCGTCAAAGGTCGCCGGCCCGCGAGGCTCTACCGTGATCGCCTTTCGCCGTTTCTCAAACTCCCAACGGTACAGGCCGCGAGCGAATCGAAAGGCAATGCAGGGATGGTTTTTCAGGTCGCTTGGCGTCCGGGGAATCGTGCGTGACCGGAAGTATTCCGGCGCACCAACGACGGCGAGCCGCAGATCGCTGCTGACGCGCACGGCCACCATGTCGCGGTGAATGAACTCGCCGATCTGCACGCCCGCATCATACTCGCCGGCGACCAGATCCACGGGGTCGTTCGAGGAGGTGACCTCGAGGACCACATGGGGATAGGCTCGCGCAAATTGTGTGAGCTTCGGCAAGAGGACAAGACGAGCGGCGGTGCCGGGGATAATGAGCCGGATGCGTCCGGTGGGATTCTCGCGCAGCTTGCGTGCTTCTGCCAGAGATCGTTGAATGCGCTCCAAGGCGGGGGCAAGGTCATCGAGCAGGGCGCGTCCGGCGGCAGTCGGCGCTACGCTGCGGGTAGTGCGGGCGAGCAACTGGACGCCCAGCCGCTTCTCAAGCGAGCGCATGGAGTGGCTCAAAGCGGACTGAGACACGCCGAGGCGGGCGGCTGCCCGGGTGAAACTCCGCTCCTGCGCGACGATGGCGAAGGACGCCAGGTCGCCCAAGTCATTCTTCATCATTCATGAATTCTACTCATGATTATATGAAAAGAGAACCATCTAGTCTCATAGGTCATCCCGGCATACACTCAACTTGAGCCGCTCTGCTTCTTCCGCCGGCGAGCCGCGGCACTTGAATTCGGCGATGGTTTTTACTCGCACATCTGCCTAAGGAAGGAAACAACCAGGTATGCAAAAGCGAAAGTTGGGAAAGAGCGGGCTGGAAGTCTCGGCCCTTGGACTCGGCTGCATGGGGATGAGCTTCTCATACGGGCCTCCTCACGATGAGAACGAGATGATCAAGCTCATGCACAAGGCCGTGGATATGGGCGTGACGTTCTTCGATACGGCGGAGGTGTACGGGCCGTTCACGAACGAGACGCTGGTTGGCAAGGCGTTGTCACCGATCCGGGACAAGGTTGTGATCGCAACGAAGTTCGGCTTTAACCTGAACCCCGACGGCAGCCCAGGATGGCAGGGATTGAACAGCAGGCCCGAGCGCATCAAGCAGGTGGCGGACGCCTCGCTGAAGCGCCTGAAGATTGATGCGATCGATCTTTTCTATCAGCACCGCGTGGATCCTGATGTTCCGATCGAAGAGGTGGCAGGCGCGGTGAAGGATCTGATCTCGGCCGGCAAGGTGAAGCACTTTGGTCTTTCCGAAGCGGGTGCGCAGTCGATCAGGCGCGCGCACGCGGTGCAGTCGGTGGCCGCGCTCCAAAATGAATATTCGCTGTGGTGGCGCAAGCCGGAGCAGGAGATTATTCCTCTGCTGGAGGAGTTGGGGATCGGCATGGTGCCCTACAGCCCGCTTGGGAAGGGATTTTTGACGGGCAAGATGGACCAGAGAACCCAATTCGGCGACACGGACTTCAGGAAGCAGCTGCCACGCTTCCAGCCGAAGGCGATCGAAGCCAACCTGGCCTTCGTAAAGCTTCTCGAAGACATTGCTGCGAGGAAGAATGCGACTCCGGCGCAGGTGGCGCTGGCGTGGATCCTGGCTCAGAAGCCGTGGATGGTGCCGATTCCGGGTACGACGAAGATTCACCGGCTGGAGGAGAACCTTGGAGCGTTATCGCTTGAGCTCACCGCCGACGAAGTGCGCGAGATGAGCGAGTCTTCGGCGCGGATTCCGGCGGAAGGGAACCGCTATCCGGAGCATCTGGAGGCGATGACGGGACGGTAGGTCCTATCTCTCGATTCCCAGCATCTTGCCAGGCAACTGCTCCTGCCGTGATGTGAGCGACAATGAACAGTGATGGCAAAGAAACTCCGGGTGGGTGTGTTGTTTGGCGGACGCAGCGGCGAGCATGAGGTGTCGCTGCTGTCGGCGGCTTCGATTCTGAAGGCAATCGATCGCGACAAGTTTGATGTGGTGCCGATCGGCATCACCAAAGAAGGGCGCTGGCTGGCGGCGGCCGATGCGCATGGGCTGCTGGAGGGCGGCGGCAACAGCGCGATTGCGCGGCGGCTGCGCGCGGGGGATCCGGAGGTTACGCCGGGAGCGAAGCTGCTGCACGAAGGCATGCCGACGCTGCTGGCTCCGGAGCCCGGGGCGCAGGGGCCGGCGGGCAAAGCGATCGACGTGGTGTTTCCGGTGCTGCATGGGACGTTTGGCGAGGACGGAACCATCCAGGGATTGTTTGAGCTGGCCGGAATCGCGTATGTGGGATCGGGCGTGCTGGGCTCGTCGGCGGGCATGGACAAGGACGTGATGAAGCGGCTGTTTGCGCAGGCCCGATTGCCCATTGTGAAGCATGTGACGCTGCTGCGCGCGGAGTGGGAGAGGCAGCAGCGCAAGGCGATCGCGCGAGTGGAGAAGGCGCTCAAGTATCCCGTGTTTGTGAAGCCGGCGAACCTGGGGTCGTCGGTGGGCATCAGCAAAGCGCACGACCGCAAGGAACTGGGTCCGGCGCTGGATGAGGCGGCGCGCTACGACCGCAAGCTGATTGTGGAAGAGGGCGTGGGTGGCGCGAAGGCAAAGGCACGCGAATTGGAGGTTGGCGTGCTCGGGAACGACGATCCGAAGGCGAGCCTGGTGGGCGAGATTATTCCGGGCAAGGAGTTCTACGACTACGAGGCGAAGTATCTTTCGGAGGGGTCGGTGCCGGTGATTCCGGCGAAGATCAGCCGGCAGGAAACGAAGCGGATTCGCGAGATGGCGGTGGCGGCGTTCAAGGCCTGCGATTTGTCGGGACTGGCGCGCGTGGATTTCCTGATGGAGCCCAGTGGAAAAAGGCGCATCTATCTAAATGAGGTGAACACGCTGCCGGGATTCACGCAGATCAGCATGTACCCGAAGCTATGGGAGGCGACCGGGATCTCGTATCGCGACCTGATCACGAAACTGATCGAACTCGGGCTCGAACGGCATGCCGACCGGATGAAGACGACGTACAGCCGGGAGTGAGGTTAGACCAGGACTAAAGCTGGTTGTGCCCTTTCAAAGCTGTATTTTGATGCAAGCAGTTCCAGGGACTGGATCAGCTGCTTGAGGGAACAGATCGGCGCCGGGTGGTGTCTAAGTCGATAGAGAAGACGATGATCGAGCCGGATGACGGCGGCGGCGCCGTGGTCTGTTGACGAGCCGTGTGCCTTTCGTGCCGTATGCTTGAACCCGAGGAAGAATCCGATGACCCTGATGGATGCACCGACATTTAATGAAGCGCGCTACCGGCGCAACCAGACCATTCTGTACAGCGTAGCAGGGTTCCTGGTCGCGGCGTTCATCGCCAGCTGGTTCATCGCGGGGCGGCCAGTGGACTGGCCCTGGAACTGGTGGACGCATTTCATAGGGCGGGTCACGGTGAACCGATTCCTGGACACGGTGCAGCGCGGTGATCTGCCAAAGGCTTATGCGATCTGGATGCACGACCCAGACTGGCAGCAACATCAGGCTGCGTTCAATGCGTATCCATTCGACCGATTCCAAAAGGACAAGGGCGCCGGCATGGATCCGAAGGCGCTCGATAAAGCGTATGCCGACCAGGTGCACGACGCGGATTGGAAGCGGCAAAGCGAAGCATTGAAGAGCTATCCCTTCGATCGCTTCCAGGAGGACTGGAGCTCAAAGAGCTCGCAGAACGTGTACGGCGCAATCCGGACGCACAAGATCGTGGCGGCACGCATGTCGGGCAACGTACTGCTGATGGGCATCCTGATCAACGGGCTGAAGACCAACGCGTTGTTTCTTAACTACGATCCCAAAGATCACACGCTGGGCTTTTCGCCGGTGCAGCTGTACCTGGGACCGTAAGAACAGGGAACCGGAACAGGGATCAGAAGACAGAGTGAAGGACCCGGGCTAGCCGACCGGGCTGCTGTTCAGGTCTGCGAGGGTCTTTTCCAGGCTGGCCGCGTCTTCGACGTTGAAGGATTTCTGAGCCGGATCGATCTGGCGAAGCAAGCCGCAGAGCACTTTGCCCGGACCGACTTCGATGAATGCCTCGGCTTTGGCGGCGACCAACGACTGCATGCAATCGACCCAGCGGACCGCGCCCGTGACCTGGCGGATGAGGGCAGTTCGAGTTGCGTCGGCGGTTGTGACGAGCGCGCCGGTGACGTTGGCGGCGACGGGGAATTGGGGCGCGGACAACGGCAGAGAGCTCAGGACCCGTTCCACCTCGTCCTGCGCGGGCTTCATGAGAGCGCAGTGGAAAGGGGCGCTGACTGGGAGCATGACCGTGCGGCGCGCGCCCCTGGCCTTGGCTATAGCGATGGCTTTCTCAACCGCGGCGACGGCGCCGGAAATGACCGTCTGGCCGGGCGAGTTGAGATTGGCGGCAGCCACGGTCTGGCCGGTTTCCGCGGCGGCCTGGTTGCAAGCCTCGGCTACTTGATCAGCCGTCAAGGACAGCACGGCAGCCATGGCGCCCTGTCCGGGAGGGACGGCAAGCTGCATGGCGCGGCCGCGGGCCTTCACGGCGCGAACGGCGTCAGGAAAGCTGAGCGTGCCGGCGAGCACGTGCGCGGACCATTCGCCGAGTGAGTGTCCGGCGGCGATGGCCGGTGTGACCGAGTGCTGGGCGAGCACGCGCGCGGCGGCAACACTGACGGTGAGGATGGCCGGCTGCGTGTTCTCAGTGAGCTTGAGCTGCTCTTCCGGACCTTCGAAGCAAAGGCGCGAGAGCGCAAAGCCGCAGGCTTGATCGGCCTCGGCGAAGGTAGCGGCCGCGACGGGGAAACGCTCGGCCAGTTCGCGGCCCATGCCCACGGTCTGCGAGCCCTGTCCGGGAAGCAGAAAAGCAATCTTCTTGTTCATGCCAAGGAGGATTGTAGTGGATCGATCGCAGCATGCTTTGCACAATGCGGGCTTCAGGATCCCGGGGTGAACGGCTTGCGCGCAAAGACGAAGGCACGGCGGCTCTGGTACTCCACTTCGGGAGCATAGGGTGCGCGTTCGATCTTCTCTTCGAGCACGAGTCCTGCTTGCTCGAGAAGGCTCACAATTGCGTCGGGATCGAAGTGAAAGAACTCCATGCTGACCGGTTGTCCCCACATTTCCTGGGGGCGAAGAACTTCGCCGCCGATGTGAAATGCCATCAGGAGCAATCCGCCGGGGGCGAGCACCCGCGCGAATTCAGAGAACGCGCCGGGCAGCAGCGCTATGGGGATGTTCACGATTGCGTAGAAGGCGGTGATGCCGGAGAGCGAGTTGCCGGGCAGGTCGAGCGCGAACATATTGCCCTCGCGAAAGGGGATGCCGGGGCTGAGGCGCCGGGCCTGTGCGATCATCCGGGGCGAAAGGTCGAGGCCGAAGACATTGACGCCGTCGTCATGCAAGCGACGGGCAACATGACCCGGACCGCAGCCCAGGTCGCACACTTCGCCGCGCGATCGGACGTCCCCGGCAAAGCGATGGAGCAGTTGGCAATCCTGGGGCTTGCGATCGAGTTCGTTGAAGAGGCGGCGTGCGTACTCGTTTGCGATCTGATCGTAGTCGTGGCGAATCGCAGAAACGCAGTCGCGCGTCATGGTGTCTTGCATATTCTCACAAGGCGGAGACGCGCGGGCCGGGAGGCGCGCGCGCTTTGGTGGATCGATTCGTGAATGGCCGAAGCTATGCGACGGCGAGATTGTTTGCCGGCGCGGACTTTTGCGGCTTGGCAAACGGGGTGTTGCGGCTAGCCGAGAGACAGTTCTCCGCATCCTCGGGAGACAACGGCTTCGCAAACAGGTAGCCCTGGAAGGAGTGGCAGCCCGCCTGCTGAAGGATCTTTTGCTGCTCGGTGGTTTCGACGCCCTCGGCAACAACCTGCAAGCCGAGGTGGCGGGCCATGGCGATGACCGCTTCAACAATGGGACGGGTGCCTTCCGGATCGGCGAGGCGCTCGATGAAGGAACGGTCGATCTTGAGCACGTCGATCGGAATCCTGTGGATATAGCTGAGCGATGAGTAGCCGGTGCCGAAATCGTCCATGGCAATGCGAACGCCGCACTGCTTAAGCAAGGTCATCTGGCGGACGACGGAATCGTAGTCGTCCATCACAACCGATTCGGTCAGCTCGAGTACCAGGTGCTCCGGAGCCAGGTTGCACTCGGAAAAGATTTTGGCCACGGTGTCGGCAAAGTCGTCACGGGCAAACTGGAGAGCGGAGATGTTGACGGCCATGTGCACGCGGCGATGTCCCGCGTTATGCCAGGCCTGCAACTGCCTGCAGGCTTCGCGCAGAACCCAGTTGCCGATGGGAACGATGAGGCGCGTCTCTTCGGCGATGGGGATAAAGCGCGCCGGCGAGATGTTGCCGAGGCGCGGGTGATGGAAGCGCAGCAGCGCCTCAAAGCCGGTCAGCTCGCCGCCCTGCGAATACAGGGGCTGATAGACGAGATGGAGGTGGTTCTCTTCGATGGCGGAGGCGAGCGCTTCCTCAATTTGAAGAGTTTCGTTTGCCTCTTCGCTCATGGCAAGTGAGAAGGCACAGAATCCGGCGCCGGTAGCCTTGGCGCGATACATGGCGAAATCGGCGTTGCGCTCAAGCAGATCAACAGTTTCGCCGTCCTGCGGATACATGCACACGCCGATGCTTGCTGAAACCGAGATGAGCGAGGCTCCAGCGTGAATCGGCTTGGCGATCACTGCGCCGAGTCTGCGGCAAATCTCGATTGGATCCAAGGCGTCGGCCGGACCCAAAGCGAGGACGAGGAACTCATCTTCTCCCATGCGCGCCACGCTTCCGTTCCCAGTCGGGAAACGGCGCAGGCGTTCTGAGACGGAGCGCAGAATCACGTCGCCGGCGTTGTGCCCGTACTGGTCATTGATGCGCTTGAATCGGTTGATGTCGATCCACAGTACCGCGACCGATTGATTTGTTTTGCTTGCCTGGCGGATTGCCTCTTCGATGGCCACCTCACCGGCTCTGCGGTTCGGCAGGCCGGTCAACGCATCCTGGTAGGCGTTGCGCACGAGCTCGGTATGGATGCGACGATGCTCTACCACCATCGCAGCCATGCGGGCCGCGGTTTCGACGAGCTCCTGTTCACGCGGCGTGACCTTGTCGGGGTTGCTGGAGTACACGGTGAGAGTGCCCGCCACTTTGCTGGACTGATTGGCGCGAAACGGAATGGAGCAGGCGGAAAAGATGCCATTGGCGGCCATCAACTCACTCCAGGAGCGGCGCACGTCAGCCAGTTGGGCGACGATGCGGGGCTGGCCGCCGAGACAGGCTTGAAGCTCGGGTGCATCCTGGAATTCGATGCCGGCCGACTCGAAGTAGCTCTTGATTGCATCGTTGACGACGGAATTCGCCGCAAGGCGGAGGGTTCTGCCGCCGCGGTCGGCCAGATGAATGGCGCAGCGCCATCCCTCGCCCTGCCCGGCAACCGTGTCGGCGAGATGTTGCAGGATGTCTTCAGTCGTGAGTTCACCGGGCGTGGCCAGCATTTCCAGAACCTGTTTCTGGCCGCGGTTCAATTCTTCAGCGCGACGCCGCTCTTCCACTTCCTGGCGCAGTTCATGGGTGCGGTCCTCGATGCGCCGTTCAGCCGCCGAGCGCTCGGTTTCCAAGGCATTCTGGAAGCCTTTTTTCCACTCGGATTCGCGAATCGTGAGCCGGCGCAGGCAGAGGCCGAAGGCGTAAATACCGGTACAGAGCAGGAGGGCGAATTCCTGTGCGACGTTGGAGGCCAGGCGCAGATTCTGGTCGCGAGCATGCAATTGCACCAGCGCGGCGGAGCTGGCCTTTGCTTGCAATTTCGTGTCCTGCTGCAATCTCCACGTACAGGCAATGCTGAGGCCGACCACAATGATCAGCAGCGTTAGAAGAGCAGCCAGGGTTCTGATGATCGCCTTCACAACCGCCTCGTGTTTCCCGCCCGATGGAGATTTGGGTGACGACCGCCATCTGCAGAATTCAGCGTGAGATAAAGCTCATGAAACCGTGATCGTGCGCAGGTCGAGCCACGCATTCCAGTGTCAGTGGAATCGTATCCACCCTCAATGCTGCTTTCAGGGGAATGAGGTGGCCCGATTGAGTTAGAGCGGGGTCGAGCGCTCGTTTTTGGGCTGCGGAAATCGCATAGAATCGACTGGATTTACGCGGTCCGTTCGGGGCTAATTCCAGCGGCTTTTGTCTTCCGTATCGTCGTGAATCGGGCGGCCCTGGTTGTCGAACTTCACGGTGCGCCCCTGGGATCGCATGTAAACCTCAAATTTGCGAGCGGCGCGGCGGCGCTTCCAGCGGTAATAGCGATTGCGCACGCCATACCAGCGCTCGCTCCACGCGAAAGAATAGCCGCGGCGTGGAGCAACGCGGAGGTAGAGCCATCCCGCGAGTGCACCGCCCAGTTGGGCAAATGCATACATCCGCTGCTCGCCGAAGAGCATGGCGATGGCAATGAGCCCATAGATGATGGCGAGATAGCGCGCCTTGATGCCGATGGGCAATGGAAAGAGCATGAATTCCATGTCGCCGTAAAGAATGCCGATGGCGACGAGCATTCCGAAGATGCCGCCGAAGCAGCCAATGAGAAGGCCGGCGGCCTGATCGGTAGCGAGCAGTGAACCTGCGACGAAGAGCACGACAGCGGCGAGGGCGGTTCCGAGGACGGAAATCGCATAGAGGCCGGTGACCCAGGCGTCGCTGTGGAAGTTCTCAAGAAAGCCGGCCAGGAACCAGAGCGAGAGCAGTTCAAAGAGCGTGGCGAGGATGCCCTGGTGAATGAAGCTGTAGGTGAAGGGCGTCCAGATCCAGCCGTGCAGAAAGACGCTCGGGATAAACCCAAGGTGCAGCAGGAGGTAAGCCTGAAGATCGTGCGAGGACAGGCCCACGAGCGCCAGAACAAAGTAGGCGACGAGGTTGACGATGACCAGCCGGCGGGTGGCCCCGCGAAACTCAGGGAAAGAAAACGGAGTTGAGCCGAGCCTGCGCATCGTCCTCCACAGGGTAACGTGTTTGCTGGCGGAGTGTCATTGCGTGCTGAAAACGGGATGATCGGTCAGGTCACGGTACGACAGCGGGGCTGCGGTGGCCGGCGGGGTCGACAGAGCGCACCCCGAAGACGACGTTGTCTTTGGAGACGGGCAGGGTGAGGATCACCGGAGAACCGACCGCGCCGGTCGGGACGACGGGAGGAACGGTGTATTGCCATTCAGACGCGGTCGTCAATCGCCAGACCACTTCGAAGCGGATGTTGTCCGGGGCTCCAGGAGGTGGCTCCCAGGTAAGGGTCGAGTCATTTCCGAGTTCAACGGTTTTTGTGCCGGGCCTGGTGGGTTCGCTAAAGGCGACCTTGACGGGCTCGCCGGGCGCAGACGCGAGTGTAGCGAGAGTGGCAGCGTTCAGACGGGCCACGTTTGCCACGTAGTTATAGTCGACGAAGCGGGGCAGGTCGCCGAGGATCGGCTGGCCGCTGCCGGGGGGCGGAATGACCACGTTTTGATGTTGATGGTTGTAGTCTTCGCGCCACTCGGTGAAGCGTATGGCTGCAAACCCCTGCTGGTTGAAGGAGCTGTGATCGCCGCCGCGCATGTAGCGATCGGGACGGTCGATGAGAAAAGCTGAGAATGACCTGGATCCTCCCGCGCCTGGAAAGTAAGTACGCCCAACTTCGGCGATGGCGCGGGCGAGTTCGCGGCTGGACGAATCGCTTTCTTTGCCGAGGGCGCGGATGCGGCGCTCCTCCTGGGGCGTGGCGCCGGCGGGGACGCCCTCGGAGAAGACACGGACACGGTCTTTGAGCTGGAGGGTATCGCCGGGGGTGGTATTGCCGCCGACGATGTCGTTGTTGAGGACGGCCTCGAGATGCCAGCCCTCGTCGTGCGCGAGCTTGGCGAGATGCGCCGAGCCGACGAGGCCCTGCTCTTCGCCTGCGACCGCGACAAAAACGATGGTTGCGGGGAATTTGAGCCTGCTGAGAGAGCGCGCGCATTCCAGCGAAACGGCCACACCCGCGGCATCGTCGTTTGCACCGGGAGCTGCGCCGTGGTCGTCGAGAACGTTGGTATTCCGCGAGTCGTAATGACCTGTGACGAGCACCATGCGGTCGGCCTGTTCGGGATCAGTCCCGCGGAGAATGGCGTAGACATTGGTGATTTTTGTCGGGCGGGGGATGCGGTTGCCCCATTGCGCCCCGCTTGCCGAGGGGTCGGCAATGAACTCATCGCGCCTGACTTCGAGACAACCGCCGCATTGTTGCGAGATCTGTTTGAATTGGGCTTCGATCCAGTCTGCCGCCGCGGTGATTCCCTGGCCGGCGGGCAGGTCGGTGGCCATGCTGGATAGAGTGCTGCGGGTGCCGAAACCAACCAGCGTTTTGATCGTCTGTTCTATTTGAGCGGGCTGTATGGTCCGGAGTGCGCGCACGATCGCCGGATCGGGAGGCGCGGGGCGAATGGGGCGGGCTTCGCGGAGATAGTCAGGCTGCGCGATGCAGGGGGCAGCCGCGAACAACAGGCAATGAATCCAGGTGATTTGCGATATGTTCATCGTAGGGTTTTCAATTTGTGCGAATTGGGCCGAACGGGTTTTGCCCCTCTTGACCTCTGGCCGGTTCCTCACTAAAACTAGCGGAGTCGTGCCGAGAGGTACCGTCATCCTACAACACTCATTGCCTTGGGAGAGGAGGCAGCATGCCCACCTGTGCTGAATGCGAAAACGAACTTGATATCGAAGTGGACGAAGTGGAAGAAGGCGACGTGGTCGTTTGCGAAGAGTGCGGGACGGAGTATGAGATTGTTGGCGTTGAGCCGCTGGAACTCTCGCGCATGGACGAGGATTACGAGGAAGACGAAGACGAGTACCACGAGGAAGAGGAGGAAGAGTGAGGCCAAACCGAGCACTATGGGTGGCCGCCGCTGCGTTCCTGGCATTCGCAGCGGGCGGATTTCCGGGAGTGCAGCACGGATGCCTGGCGGGCGTACCCATGGCCCAGGCGCAAAACATCGGGCAGCGCAACGTTTCCGGGGCCGTGGTGGACGCGGATTCAGACCCTGTGGTGGGTGCTACTGTCTTCCTTAAGAATGAGAAGACCAAGGCGATTCGCAGCTATACGACAGCTAAGAACGGGCGGTTCTATTTTGCCCAGGTGAATATGGCCGAGGACTACGACCTCTGGGCGGAGAAAAGCGGGAAAAAGACGCCGACCAAGACCGTGAGCTCGTGGGACTCGCGCAAGGAATTCGAAACCGAACTCAGGATGAAATAGCCGCGCCTCGGCGGCGTGGCCCGGGACGCCCCACGCTGGTCATCCCTCCAGCTTTTTGGTGACCAGCTCATTGAGCAGGGCCGGATTCGCCTGGCCCTTGGACGCCCGCATTACCTGTCCGACAAAAAAACCGGCGATAGTCTTCTTGCCGGCCCGATACTGCTCCACCTGCCTGGGGTTGGCGGCGATGACATCGTCGATGAGGGCCTCGATGGCGGAAGAATCGGTAATCTGCGCGGGCTTTTCACGCTCGTAGACCGCGGGGAAATCTTCGCCCTTTTCAAAGCAGACATCGAGGAGCTGCTTGAGCTGTCTGGAGCTGATCTTGCCTTCATCGAGGAGGTCCGCGGCGAGTACGACGCCGGCCATCGAGACAGGGGATTGATCCATCTCGAGTCCGAGGGCTTTGAGACGGCCACCGAGTTCGCTCAGAAGAAGGTTGGCGACGCGGCGTGGATTTTTGGCTGCCTTGGCCGCTGCTTCAAACCGGTCGGCGAATTCGCGCGACGCTGTGAGGGTATGCGCGTCGCGCAGGCTCAGGTCGTATTCGGCGATCATGCGCGCACGTCGCGCTTCGGGAAGTTCAGGGACCTCCGTCGTTTTTTGTGCGATGAACTCCGGCGCCAGCACGAGGGGCGGCAGGTCCGGCTCGGGGAAGTAGCGGTAGTCGTGTGCCTGCTCCTTGGAGCGCATGGAGTAGGTGCGTCCTTCGTTGGCGTTCCAGAGGCGGGTTTCCTGGATGACGCGATCGCCTGATTCGACGACTTCAATCTGGCGCTCGATTTCATACTGAAGCGCGGCGCGAATAAAGCGGAAGCTGTTCACGTTTTTCACTTCGGCCTTGGTGCCGAGGCGCTCCGCGCCTTTGAGCCGCACGCTGACGTTGGCATCGCAGCGGAGGGATCCTTCTTCCATGTTGCAGTCGGAGACGCGGGTGTAGAGAAGGATTTCCTTGAGCCTGGTGAGGTATTCGAAGGCCTCATCCGGGGTGCGCATGTCGGGTTCGCTGACGATTTCAATGAGAGGCGTGCCGCAGCGGTTCAAATCGAGGTAGGTGCGCGTGGCGGAATCGGAAAATCCTTCGTGCAGGCTTTTGCCCGCGTCTTCTTCCAGGTGCAGGCGGGTAATGCCGATGCGCTTCGTCGCTCCATCGGCGGTCGGTACTTCGATCCAGCCGTGTTCAGCGAGAGGCTTGTCGTATTGGGAGATCTGGTAACCCTTGGGCAGATCGGGATAGAAGTAATTCTTACGCGCGAAGATGGAGCGCTCGTTCACGGTGCAGTGCAAGGCCAGCGCCGCCAGCGTAGCAAATTCGACGGCCTTTTCATTGAGCACCGGCAGCGCGCCAGGAAGGCCGAGGCATACGGGGCAGATGTTGGTATTGGGGTCGGAGCCGAAGTGGTTCGCGCAGCCGCAGAAGGCCTTGGTGGCGGTGAGAAGCTGCACATGGACTTCGAGTCCGATGACGGGCTCATATTTGGCCATGATTTCACGAGAGATGCCTACGGCTTCGGACATGTACCTACGATTTTAAGGGGCAGAGCGCAACTTGAGTATGAAGGACGGAGGCGCCGCGATGATTGACCGCGGAGGTCCCATTCTTCGCAGCGGTTATTCGGCCGGGTCGGCTGCCGTGAAGGGAGAGCAGCACGGCTTCTCGGTGGCGTGGAAGTTCATCAGCTCAGCGCGGATACCGTCGGGGTCGTACATGTTGAACTGGTACTTGCCGTCCTTGCCGATCTTGGGTCCCTGATCGTGCTTGCAATCGAGCCGCTTTGCCGAAGCGAGCACCTTGTAGGTCTCGGGCACGGAGACTTCACCGATGGAGAAGTGATCGAGCACACCGAGCTGCTGCTGCGAGATGTTTGCCGGAATGCCGGAGCCGGACGGTCCGCTGGTGACCATGTATTCGAGCCAGTCATGGCCGTCCGGTACCTGCTGGCTGACCCAGTCGATTTTGTCGTCGCGCATGCCGCCGAACCAGTACGGGCGGAAACCGAGCAAGGCCCGGTAGAAAATGTCCTCCTTGGCACGGTCGTGCACCAGGAAGCCGATGTGGATGATGTGATGGCCGATGGCACGCGGCGCGCTCGCCGTACGGAGCGTTGGACCTGGTGTGACGAACTGGATCTTGTTGCCTTCCGGATCGGCAACGGAAAACCATCGGCTACCGTCGGAGCCGCGTGTGACGGTGTCGGGCACATGCCATCCCTTCGCGGCAAGATACTTGCGCATCGCCTCCGCGTCGCTCGTGTTGAATGCGGCGTGATCCATGCGGTTGACGCCCGCGCCGGCAGGCAGAGGCAGAACTTCGATGAACTGATCTGGACCGAAGAGATAGCGCACGCCTGCGGGATTTTCCGGGTCCTTCGCTTTCGCGGCGCCGAGGATATCGACGTAGTAGTGCTCGGTTGCCGCGGGGTTCGATGTGTAGACAGCAAGATGTGAAATGCCGGTGATTCTGGGCCGTTCGGCAGCAGTTTGCGCGAAAGCGGCGAAGGCAAGCGAGGCGGTGAAAAGAATGGCAAAAAACCGCGATTGCATGGGACACCTCAAAATGTCAGGCGCGACTACCATAAATCGATTTGGCTTGGGGTGTAAACCGGCAGACGGAGGGAACCGCAGAAACCGAGGCGTCGTAACGTCGTTTGTGCGCCTGCCTGGAGTGTGCGGGTGCGGTGTGCTCGCACGGGCGGCGGAGGGGGGTGCCTATGGCCGAGCGAGTCTGTCCGTGGTGGATGGGCTATTTCCTGGTGAGTCCGATCCGTCGCTGGATGCAACACCCGGAAGAATTGCTTCGACCGTATCTGTGGTCGGGCATGACCATCCTGGAGCCGGGGCCCGGCATGGGATTTTTCACGGTGCCGGCCGCGCAGATGATCGGGGAGACGGGCCGCGTAATCGCGGTGGACATTCAAGCCAAAATGCTCGCGAGCCTGCGGCGGAGAGCGGCAAAGGCGGGCGTGGCCAACCGAGTGGGAACGCGGCTGGCAAAACCCGATTCGCTGGGAATCGACGACCTCAAGTCAGCCGTTGATCTGGTTCTCGCGATCGCTGTGGTGCACGAGATGCCATCCGCGGAAGTGCTTTTCCGCGAGGCTGCTGCTGCGCTGAAGCCGGGCGGCCGCATGCTGCTGATTGAGCCTGCGGGACATGTGAAGGCAGATTCCTTCGAAAGAGAACTCGAACTTGCGCAAAGGCACGGCTTGAGGGTTCAAGATCGACTGGAAATACGCCGTTGCTTCGGGGCAGCGCTCGGCAAAGAGCCGTAGCCCGCAATTCAGAAACATCACACGCTACAATGCCCACATGCGCATCCCACACTTCCTCATCTGCACAAGCGCACTGGGCCTGTTTTCATGTCTGCCCGCGCTTGGACAAACGCACTTGCCGACTGCTTCCCAAGCGGACCGCGACGAGGCGCGCGCGATTTTCAAGCAGCTGATCGAGATCAACACGACGGACACGCCGCAGGGAAACGTGACGACGGCGACCGAAGCCGTGCAGAAGCGGTTTCTGGCGGCGGGGTTCCCGGCTGACGACGTGCACCTGCTGGGGCCGAATGATCGCAAGATGAACCTGGTGGTGCGCTATCGCGCCGAGGGAACGCCGACGGAAAAGCCGGTGCTGTTCCTGTGCCACATGGACGTGGTGCAGGCATTGCGCTCAGACTGGCATACCGACCCATTCGAGTTTGTGGAGAAGGATGGATACTTCTACGGGCGCGGCACACAGGACATGAAGGATTCGGACGCGGCGCTGGTGGCGACGTTCCTGCGCCTGCATCGGGAGGGCTACAAGCCGCATCGCGACTTGATTTTGGCGCTGACGGCGGACGAGGAGGGGGGCAAATCGAACGGGGCATCGTGGCTGGTGCAGAACCATCGCGACCTGGTGGATGCGGCATTCGTGATCAATCCTGACTCAGGCGGGGTGGAACTGGATCACGGGCAACCCATGGTGGCGGATGTGGAGGCGACGGAAAAGGTCTATGCCGACTACCAGGTGACGGCGCTGAATCGCGGCGGCCACAGTTCGCTCCCGCGCCCCGACAACGCGATCTATGAACTCATGGCCGCGCTCGACAAGCTTGCGGCCTATTCATTTCCGTTTGAGATGAACGCGATCACGCGCACCTACTTTAAGAACCTGGCGGAACGCGAGACGGGACAGACCGCGGCGGACATGCGGGCGATCCTGGCCGATCCGCCGGATATGGCTGCGGCTGCGCGCCTGAGCGACGAGCCGAGCTTCAACTCGAATTTCAGGACGACGTGCGTGGCGACGCGACTTGCCGCGGGACACGCGAACAACGCGCTGCCGCAGACCGCGGAAGCCAATGTGAATTGCAGGATTTTTCCAGGGCATTCGCCCGAGGAGATTCGGCAGCAGCTCGTAGCGCTGTTTGCCGATCCGAAGCTGATTGTGAGGTACGTGTCGGACGCGGGCGCGGTATCCGACACCGCTCCGGAGCGAAAGGCGATTGTGCCGCCGCCGCCGATCAAGGCGGTGTTCGAACCGCTGACGCGCATTACGCAGGAGATCTGGCCGGGAACGCCGGTGACGCCGGTGATGGAGAACGGCGCGAGCGACTCGATCTACTTCGCCTGGGCGGGTATTCCGTGCTACGGATACTCGGCGATTGCGCTGGAGCGCGACGACGACCGCGCGCACGGGCAGGATGAACGGCTGCCGGTCGACTCATACTGGAAATCCTTGGATTTCTTCTATGCGTTCGCGAAGGCGATGGGCGATGAGTGAAGCGCGTGTTGCGGTGGTGACGGGAGGGGCGCAGGGCATTGGCCGCCGCACTTCTGAACTGCTGGCCGAGCGCGGCTACCGCATTGCGATCATCGATCTGCGCGAGCCCGGGGCCACAGTGCGGGCAATCGAAGAGGCGGGCGGCGAGGTTTTCGGGTTTGGGGGCGACATCACAGACGACGCGACGGTGGGTGGGTTTGCGGCTCAAGTGATCACGCGCTTCGGGCGCGTGGATGTGCTGGTGAACAACGCCGGCATCAGCCATATTGCCGCGGCCGAGGAAACGTCGGTGGCGGATTACCGGCGTGTGATCGATGTGAACCTTGTGGCGCCGTTCATCCTGGCGCGGAGCTTCGGAAAGAAGATGCTCGAGGCGCGCAGGGGCTCGATCATCAATGTGGCCTCGGTAGCGGGATTGCTGGGGGTTGCCGATCGCGCCGCCTACAACGCGTCAAAGCATGGACTCATCGGGCTCACCCGCACCCTGGCGGCGGAGTGGGGAGGGCGCGGCGTGCGCGTAAACGCAGTATGCCCGGGCTGGGTGAAGACCGAGATGGATGTTGCCGATCAGAAGGGCGGCAGCTACACCGATGCGGACATCGAAGGCCGCGTACCGATGGGACGGTTTGCTTCACCGGACGATGTGGCGCACGCGATTGCGTTCCTCGCCGATCCGGCGGAGAGCGGGTTCGTGAACGGGCATTGCTTGTCGGTCGATGGTGGATGGGCGAGCGACGGGAGCTGGGAGTCAGTGAGGCTGAGGAAACGCTGATTCCCTTTTCGCAGAAAATCGTCGTGCTCAGGGGCGCTCTGCATCAGCGAGACTGCGCTGATAAACTTGAAGAGGCATGATCCTCCCGTTCGTCCGCGAAGTTTTTGCGGAACTGGAGCATACCGCGGCATTTGAGCGCGTACAGAGGCACCTGAGCCTTGGTACGGGGCGTAGGCGTGTGTCCGGACTCACCGCGACGGCGCGTTCGCTCTATCTTCCGCTGCTGGCGCGGGCCGCCAAGCAACCCGTGATCGTGGTGGTGGCCGATAACAAGGCCGCCGAGGCGATGGAGCGTACGCTGCGGGCGGGATGTGAGCTGACCGGCGCCATCGATCCAACCCGCGTGGTGCGGCTTCCGGCGCACGATGTGCTGCCTTTCGAAAATCTCTCGCCTCACCCGGATGTGCAGGAGCAGCGGGCTGCCGCGCTCTGGAAGCTGTCGACGGGCGCGGTTTCGATCCTGATTGCGCCGGCCGAAGCCGCGGCACTGAAGCTGTTCGATCGCGATTACTACGCGAGCCTTGCGGTCATGCTGCGGCGCGGCGATGAGATTGATGTCGAAGTGCTGACGGGGCACCTTGCCAGCGTGGGCTATGCGCGAATGGACCTGGTGGAGATGCCGGGCCAGTTCACGCGTCGCGGCGGCATTCTCGACGTCTATTCGCCTGATGCGGACCGGCCGGTGCGCATCGAGTTCTTTGGCGACGAGATTGATACCATTCGCAAATTTGATCCGGAGACGCAGCGCTCGCAATCGGGGCTGGATGAAACGGAGTTGTCGCCGCTGACCGAGACTCCGGTGACCGAGCACCTGCTGGCGGCGGTGCATGCCCGGCTGAGCCGGCAGCGCGTGGAGGGCGAAGACGAGGAAATGGCGGCCGAGGCCGCGGCTGCGAGCGGCGTGAGCGTCTTTCCTGGATGGGAGTTCTTTGCATGCGTGGCAGGCGCGGAGAACCACCTGCTGAAGCTGTTGCCACGCGCCGCGTTGTTTGTCGATGAGCCCGCCATGGTGCGCAACCAGATCGATCGCTGGTGGAACAAGGTGGAGCAGCGGCACGAACGGTCGGGGATTGGATCGCTGATCCGGCCGGAGGACATTTACCTGCGGCCCGAGGTTTTGCAGGGCCTGCTCGAATCGCACCAGGGGCTGGATCTCGATCAGCTTGGCGCGGTGGATGTGCTTGACGAAGACAACACGCTGGGCGAGATTGGGATCAATTCACGGCCCACGCTGCGGTTTCATGGATCGATTCCGGCGCTGACGGACCAACTGCGGAACCTGATGGCGGCCGAGCAGCGCATTGTTCTGGCCGCGCCGACGCAGGGTGACGTGGAGCGCATGGCCACCGTGCTGCGCGACTACCAGATCCCGTACCGGCTCGGGAGCAGGCCGTCACACCCGACCAACGACACCATGTTTGACGAGGCCAGTTACCTTGCCGGGGATTTGCGGGTGCCAGTGATTGTGCGCACGCAGATTGCGTCTGGCGTGAGCTTTCCCGACTCGAACCTGGTGGTGTTCGGCGCGAACGATCTGTCGGACGAGGCTGATGTTTTGGCGCGGCCGGAGCCGAAGCGATCGAAGACGGCGGCGTTTGTCTCGGATTTCCGGGACCTGACGATCGGCGACTACGTGGTGCACGTGGAGCATGGCATCGCCCAGTACCAGGGATTGAAGGAGATTACCCAGGACGGACTGGCAATTGAATTCATGATCCTGGAATTTGCCGAACAGGCGCGGCTGTATGTGCCGCTCACGCGGCTCGACCTTATCCAGAAATATCGCTCGACGGACACGGGGCCAGCGCCGCAATTGAACAGACTGGGGTCGCAGCAGTGGACCAAGACCAAGGCCCGCGTGCGCAAGGCGATGCAGGACATGGCCGGCGAGTTGCTGAAGCTCTATGCGGAGCGGCACACGGCGAAGGGAACTGCATTCTCAGCGGATAACGAGTTCCAGAAGGAGTTCGAAGATTCGTTCGATTACAACGAAACCGACGACCAGGTGACTGCGATCCAGGCGATCAAGCAGGATATGGAAGCGTCGACGCCGATGGATCGGCTGCTGTGCGGGGATGTCGGGTACGGCAAGACCGAGGTGGCGATGCGCGCGGCATTCAAAGCCGTGCAGGACGGCAAGCAGGTGGCGGTGCTGACGCCGACGACGGTGCTGAGCTTCCAGCATTTTGAGACATTCAAGGCGCGCTTCTCGCAGTTTCCCATCACGGTGGAGATGATTTCGCGCTTCCGTACGGCGAAGGAGCAGAAGCAGATCGCGGAGCGGGTGGCTGTCGGCAAGGTCGACATCCTGATTGGGACGCACCGGCTGCTCTCGAAGGACATCAAGTTTCAGGATCTGGGGTTGCTGATTGTCGACGAGGAGCAGCGGTTTGGCGTGCGTCATAAAGAACGGCTGAAGCAGCTGCGCAAGGAGATCGATGTGCTGGCCATGAGCGCTACGCCGATTCCGCGCACGCTGCACATGTCGCTGGTGGGGCTGCGCGACATGAGCGTGATCGAGACGCCGCCCAAAGACCGCATGGCGATCCAGACGGTGGTGGCGAAGTTTGACGAGAAGATCGTGCGCTCGGCGGTGGAGGTGGAACTGGAACGCGGCGGGCAGGTCTATTTTGTACACAACCGCGTGGAGTCGATCTACGAGATTGCCTCGCGCATCCAGGAACTGGTGCCGGCGGCGCGGGTTGCGGTCGGACACGGGCAGATGAGCGAAAACGAGCTGGAGAAGGTGATGCTGGCGTTCATGCGGCACGAATTCGACGTGCTGGTGGCCACCACGATCATCGAAAACGGCCTCGACATTCCGCTCGCCAACACGATCCTGATCAATCGGGCGGACCGACACGGATTGAGTGAACTGTATCAATTGCGCGGGCGCGTGGGCCGGTCGAATCGCCGCGCTTATGCGTACCTGCTCATCCCCCCGGAGCAGGAGTTGACGGAGATTGCGCGCCGGCGGCTGGCGGCATTGAAGGAGTTCAGCGACCTGGGTGCGGGCTTCAAGATTGCGGCACTGGACCTGGAACTGCGCGGCGCAGGCAACATGCTCGGGGGAGAACAGAGCGGGCACATCGAAGCGGTGGGGTTTGAACTGTATACGTCGATGCTCGAGGCGGCCGTGAAAGAGCTGAAGGGCGAGGGCGGCGAAGAGCGTCCGGCAACGCAGCTCAATCTTGGCATTGCGCTGCGCATCGACGAGAGCTATGTTCCGGAAGAGAACCAGCGGCTGCGGCTCTACAAGAAGATTGCGGGCGCGGCGAACGAGAAAGCCCTTGCCGACCTGCGCGCGGAAATGGAGGACCGTTACGGTTCATTGCCTGACGCGACGGTTTACCTGCTTGAGGCGGCGGCTCTGCGCATCGAATGCGAGCGCATGGGCGTGGCGCAAATCGACCGGAAGCGCGGCGAATTGCAGCTCCGGTTCACCGAGAATGCGCAGGTTGATCCGCAGCACCTGATGCGCCTGGTCGCGCGCAACGCAAAACGCGGTGCACAATTCACACCGCAGGGTGTGCTCAAATATCCGTTGACAGCCACGCGCCCCGATGAAACGCTGCTCGAGATCCGGGACTTGCTAGCCAACCTGGCGCCCGCTCCTGTAAGTGCATGAGACTTGCCGGTTGCACGAGAGGAAACTTGAAGCGACTTATAGTGCCCATTACGATTGGAGCGTTCATGTTGTCGACGACGATTGCGCGAGCCCAGAAGCAAGGTTGGAAGGCGGATTTCCAGAAAGCTT
>Ga0335072_10003503_pt1 | contig 23641 bp, 20 predicted proteins | sample Lox_Sample_21_FD_206725 | JGI IMG/M metagenome (GOLD analysis project Ga0335072, IMG submission 206725) | Soil microbial communities from Loxahatchee National Wildlife Refuge, Florida, United States - Lox_Sample_2.1 | ecosystem: Environmental > Terrestrial > Soil > Wetlands | place: USA... | reverse complement strand
CCAGCCGTGCACCGCGTCCCGTCATGACGGATTACGCTTGAGTTCGGAAACGTAATTCAACGCGAATGGTACGCGCGAGCGCCCGGCGAAGATAGCGCGAATCATGTAACAATTCGTTTCACGTTCTAGTCGTTTTTTGCGGAAATACTGACAATTCGTGCGGCATTCTTTGTCTGCCCGCTGCCGGCTCGGCCTGATGGCCGCATCCTGCGTCGCCAGCAGGGGCTGGTCGAGCGCTTTACCAGTCCCTTACTATTCAGTCGTGGGGAATCGGAGCGGGATTCACGGTTTTATCCCCGCGCTGACGAGTTTCGTGGGCCGCGCGGACGAGCTAGCCGAGGTGGCGGAACTGCTGCACGCCTCCCGGATGGTGACCGTGGCCGGACCGGGCGGCGTGGGGAAGACCCGGTTCGCCGACGAGGTAGCCCAGCGGGTCGCCGACCGGTTCGCCGACGGGGCCTGGATGGTAGAGCTCGCCGCAGTCCAGGATGGGGCGCTGGTGCCGGTGGCAGTGGCCGGTGCGCTCGGGCTGCCGCTCGACCCTTCGCTGCCGGCTCAGGAGTCGCTCAGTGCCGCGCTGGCCAGGCGGCAGCTGCTGCTGGTTCTGGACAACTGCGAGCACCTGCTGCCAGCGGCCGCCGCGCTGTGCCGGGCGGTGCTGCTCGCCGCCGACGACGTGCGGGTGCTCGCCACAAGCAGGGAACCGCTGCGGATCGCCGGGGAGGCGCGGTACCGGCTGCGGCCGCTGAGCGTGCCCCGTGACGGCGACGCCCGCGGCAGCGACGCGGTGACCCTGTTCGGCGACCGGGCCAGGCAGTCCGACCCGAGGTTCCGGCTTGACGACCGGGCCGACTCGCTCGTCGCGGAGGTCGTCGCCAGGCTGGACGGCATGCCGCTGGCGATAGAACTGGCGGCGGCACGGATCGAGGCGCTTGGCCTTGACCAGCTGGCGACCCGGATCGAGGACAACCTGTGGCTGCTGTCGAACGGCGACCAGGCCGCCGCACCCCGGCACCGGTCCCTGACAACTGCCGTGGACTGGAGCTACCGGCTGCTTGGCGATGAGGAACAGCGGGTCTTCCGCTGCCTGGCGGCGTTCCCCGGCCCGTTCACCCTGGAGGCGGCCGTCGCCGTGGCCGGCGAGAAGACCGAGCCGGCCGTGATGCGCCTGGTCGACTGCTCACTGCTCACTCCGCCGTCCGCCGGTGCCGACGGCCGTGCCAGGTACTGGATGCTTGAGACCCTGCGCGCGTTCGGCCGGGACCGGCTCGCCGAGGCCGGCGAGGAAGACGTCGCCGCTCGCGGGCTGGCCAGGCACGCGCTAACCATCGCCGGCCAGGCCGCGTCCGCCTGGCAGGACAGTACCCGGGAACTGGCAACAGCGCGCCGGCTGGACGCCGAGGATTCGCTGCTGCGCCAGGCGATGGCCTGGTCGCTTCATCATGACCACGGCACCGCGCTGCGGCTGGCGATCGCCCTGGCGCCCTGGCGGCTGGTGCGCGGCCGCTACTCGGAGACGTACACGCAGGTGAGCGAGGCGGCCGGGCATGCCGTCCCGGGAACCGCGCTGTGGGGCGAGGCGCAGTTCTGGCTAGGGCAGGCCGTAGGCAAGAACGACCAGGCCGCCGCGCTCGCCCATTACCGGGCTGCCCTGGCCGCCGCGGAACCCGGTTCGCCGGCCGCCGCCCTCGCGCTGGCCGGCGAGTCGAACGTGCTCTTGCTGGTGGGCCAGGTGACAGAAAGCGCGGCCGTGGCAAGGCAGGCCCTGGCCGTGGCCAGGCAGGCCGGCGCACCGAGCGCGGAAGTGTTTGCCCTGCTTGACCTGTCTCAGGCCGGCGCGTTCAGCGATGACGATGCCGTGGGCTGGGCCCGGCAAGCCTGCCGGATCGACCCCGCGACCATCTCCGGCGACTTCGCCAGGGACTGCCGGACCATGCTGACTGTGGCCCTCACCGAGGCGGGCGACCTGGACGAAGCCAGGGACACCGCCGACAGCCTGATTGCGCTGGCCCGGCAGGCAGGTGACCCGTCGTCCGAGGCGGTGGGACTGTTCCTGCTCGCCGACGTGGAGGTGCGGGCCGGCCGTGTGACCGTCGCGTGGGAGCGGCTGCGCGCCGCCGTGCGGGCGGCCCTGGACATTCAGCACCGGCTCCAGCTGCTGGTATGCCTGCCGATCGGCGCACAGCTGTGCGGGGCCGCGGGGCGCTGGGCAGACGTGGTGACCGTGTACGCCGCCCGCCGCGCGGCCGGCCTGGCGGGCGGCGAGATAGCCGAGAGCCCGTACTCCGCCGCCCGCCGCGCGGAGCTGACCAGGCGGGCAGCCGGCCAGCTGACAGCGGACGAGCTGCGCAAGGCCGAGCAACGCGGTGCCCAGATGACCCTGGAAACCGCCGCGGAGTTCCTGCTGATGGCGCGGCCGTCAGGCGCGCGGGCGGTTCCTGCCCCCGGCGTGCGGCGCGGGTGGCCCGAACTCAGTCCCCGTGAGCTGGAACTTGTCACGCTGGTCGCCCGCGGGCTGACCGACGCGCAGATAGCAGGCGACCTGCACATCAGCATCAGCACGGTTCGCTCCCACCTGGACCGGATCCGGGACAAGACCAGCTGCCGGCGACGCGCGGACCTCACGCGCCTGGCGCTGGCGACGGGTCTGGCCTGAAGGTCGCGCCACCGCCCGGTCCCCGCAGGGCCGTTGCGACGCCGTACTGCTGGCCGCCCGCCAGCACCGGCGCGTTCTGCACCGGGCCGGGCGCCTCAACATGCCAGTCGCCGGCCGGACGGCACCAGCCGTAAATGAGCACTGCTATGACGACGACGATCAGCAGCAGCATCAGGGACCCGAGTATCCGCAGCGGATGAGCGGTGCGCCGGTACGTCCGGATTGCCATGCCTGCCAGCGTGGCGCGCCGGCTTACTCTGCCGTCAGGGGCCGAACTGCCCCATTTCCAGCTCGGGGACGGGGTAGTTCGGCCCCTGCTCCCCTGCGGAGCCGGCCCGTGATTGCAGGCCGGGCCGTGGCCGGGCTCAGCCAGTGCGTGCAGTACAGCTATGTCGCGGATCTGCCCGACGGCCGGGGTGTGGGCTACCTGCTCAAGGACCGGGTGGCCCACATCGAGGAGTTCGTCGCCGCGCTACGCCCCGACCGCGGCCCGCTGCACGCGCCGGCGATCCAGCCGCAACGACGTGATCCGCTGTCGGTGCTGTCGGCCCGCGAGTGCGAGGTCCTCGCGCTGATGGCCGAGGGCAGCCAGGACGCGGCCGGGTCATCCTCTCGGCCCGTTTAGCGCGTTCGCGCACTCCGCCTCGCCGGTCCCGCGAAGGAGCCCGCACCCCAGACGGCGCGGGCCGGCGGTAGTCCTGGCGGCTAGCGGCCGGTTGAGCAGGGAAAGCCTGGAGCGAGCCGCTACCGGATCAGCGTCATCCTCGTGGCCGGCAACAACCGGGCCGAGCCGGTCTACAGATTCCCGACGTTTCCCGGTATAACCGGGTGCGGGGCGAACGGAGGCGAACTCGTGAAGCTGGGGACGGTATCGGCGGGTGGCACACAGCGGATCGCGGTCGCGGTGGACGACTCGCGGGCGGTGCTGCTCGCGCCTGGCCTGACCGTGACGGGCCTGATCGAGGACTGGGCGACCGCCCGTGCGGCCGTCGAACGGGCCGTCACGGCCCGTGCCGCCGACGCCGTGCCGGCCGGCACGCTGAGCTGGCTCCCCCCGGTGCCACGCCCGGGCAAGGTTATCTGCGTCGCGCTGAACAACAGCGCGAACGTCGACCGGATCATGAGCGGCCCGGACAAGCCGGCGACGTTCAACAAGCCGTCCACGTCCCTGCTCGGCCACGGCCAGCCGATCCGGCTCAAGAAGGAGTTCGGCCGCGTCCACCCCGAGCCCGAACTCGCCGTCGTCATCGGCGCGGGCGGCGCCGACATTGCGCTGTCCGAGGCGATGGACCACGTCTTCGGCTACACCATCATCAACGACCTGACCTCGCCGACCATGCGGGCCCAGGACACCTTCCACTACCGGGCCATCCACCCGGGGAAGGACGGGTCGGAGGGAATCGAGTACGTTGACACGTGGGTCACCTACTCCGGCCGGTACAAGGGCAGCGACGGGTTCGGGCCGATCGGGCCGTGGATCGTGACCGCCGACGAGATCCCCGACCCGCACGCCCTCACTGTCACCTGCGTGCACCAGGGCCGCGTCATCACCGAGGACTCCACGCGGAACCTGATGCACAAGGTGCCCGACGTGATCTCCTACTTGTCCGGGTACCAGACCCTTGAGCCCGGCGACATCATCGCCATGGGCACCGCACTCAAGGCCTCCGCGTCCGGCGGTTCGGCCGTGCAGAACGTCAACCTGACCGAACTCGGCGGGCCGATCGAGGTCACGATCTCCGGTATCGGCACCCTCAGCAACCCGGTGCAGCAGCGGTGACGGACTACCCGCTGACGGACCTGTCGTGGCGAAGGGCGCTGGTGCGCGCGGAGATCGACGCCGTCCTCGCGGACTGGGCGTGGCACCTCGACCACGGCGACTACGACGCCGTGGCCAAGTTGTTCACGGAAGACGCCTTGTTCGTCACCGGTGCCGTGGAACTGCGCGGCCGGCCGGCGATCAAGAACCGGTACACGGAGCGAGTGGCGGCGAGATCCACCAGGCACACCTACAGCGGTCTGCGGGTCAGCGCGGCCGGCGGCGATCCCGGCCCTGACAACCCGCGCGGAGCACGCCCGGCCCAGGTCCACGCCCGCTCCACCTGGGTGAACTACGCCGCCAACGCGCCCGCCCCGGTAGACGACGTGGGCGTGTACCTGGTCGCCGACTTCGACGACATCCTGACCTGGTGCGAGGACGAGCGCTGGCGGATCAGCCAGCGCCGTATCATCCCGGTCTTCCGCGACCCCGCGCGCGCCCCGGTCACTGGCTGACCAGCCTGACGCCGGCAAGAACGCACCACTGATCGCCGCCTTGGTTTCTCTCCGTAGCTGCAAGGTAACTATATGTAGCGATACAGGCGGGCTGGGAGAGGGCGCTGATCATGCCGGAACCTGCGAGGAGCGACCAGAAGTACCTGCCGGGACTCGACGGACTGCGCGCTATCGCTGTGGCCGCAGTGGTCGCGTATCACCTCGGGTACGGATGGGCGCAGGGCGGCCTGCTCGGGGTGGGCGTGTTCTTCACGCTCAGCGGATACCTCATCACCGACATCCTGGTCGGGCAGTGGGCGGCGCGCGGGCGGATCAAGCTCGGCGACTTCTGGCTGCGGCGGGCGCGCCGCCTGCTGCCCGCGCTGTTCGTGATGCTGGCGGCCGTCGCCATCTGGGTGAACGTGGCGGCCAGATCCTTCCTGCCCGGATTCCGCGGCAACGTCATCGCGTCCGTGTTCTACGTGAGCAACTGGTGGTACATCGACCAGCATGCCTCCTACTACGCGCAGTTCGCGCCGCCGGCGCCGCTCGACCACCTGTGGTCCCTCGCCGTGGAGGAACAGTTCTACCTGATATGGCCGTGGGTCGTGCTGCTGCTCGTGTGGCTCGCGGGGCGAGCGAGCCGACGCCGGCGCCAGCTAGCGGGCGGACCCGGCGGACCGGCCAGCCCCGCCGGCGGGGCACCGTACCTGACCGGGCGCTCCCGGCTGGCGCTCGCCGCGGTGACGCTCGGGCTCGCCGCCGCCTCCGCGATCTGGATGGCCGTGCGCTATCAGCCGGGATATGACCCGACGCGGGTGTACGAGGGGACGGACACCCGGGCGTTCGGGCTGCTGATCGGGGCGGCGGTGGCGATGGTGTGGCCCACCCGCAGGCCCGCCTCCACGGCAGCCGCTTCCGGCGGGGCCGCCAGCGAGCGCACCGTGCCGCCGACCGCACGGTGGCTGCTGGACGCGGCAGGTGTCGCGGGTCTCGTCGTCATCGGGCTGCTCGTCTGGCGGACGAACCAGTACTCGGCGTTCATGTTCCGCGGCGGCCTCGAGCTGCTGTCGGTGGCCACGGCGGCGACGGTCGCCGCCGCGGCGACTCCGGGGTCCCTGGTCGGGCGGGCGCTCGGCTGGAGTCCGCTGCGCTGGACCGGCGTCCGGTCTTACGGCATCTACCTCTGGCATTACCCGCTGATCGTGCTGACGGCGGTGCCTGGCACCGTCGGAACCCCCGCGAGCCTGGGCCGGGCGGTCGCCGTGGTGGCGGGGACCGTGGTGGTCGCGGCGGTGTCCTGGCAGGTGATCGAGGAGCCTATCCGGCGCGGCTCGCGGCCGCGGCTGCCCCGTCCGGCTCAGGCGGCTGGCGGCAGGGGCGTGACCGGCCAGCCTGGCACCGGCGGCGGGCGTCCCGGATGGCTGAGACGGCCGGGGCTGCCTCAGTCGCCGCAAGCGGTCGCCGGGGTGTGCCTGCTCGCCGCGGCCGTGCTCGCCGTCGGCGTGACCGCGGCCACGCGGCTCACCTCGTCAACCGGGCGCGGCGCGGCGTCCGCGCGGCCGGCGACGGCGGGCTCAGCGCAGAGCGCCCAGCTGTCCAACTCCGCCGGCCAGGCCGCGCAGGCCAGCGCGCCGGCAGCTTCGGACGACCCGGCCGCCGCACCCGGGTCCGCCGGGCCTGCCCCGCCGTCCGGCACCCCCACCGGCGGCACCGGCGCCGCGGCCGCCGCGCTGGCGGCCGCGCAACCCGCCGCGACGGTACCCGCACTGCCGACACCGCCGCCGATGACCTCCTGTGCCTCCGTGGTGCACATCGGCGACTCCACGTCGGAGGGCCTCATTTCCGATGACTACCTGCCGAACCCGGCCGACCGGATCCCCGCCAGGTACGCGGACGTGGGCGTCAAGCAGTCGATCATGAAGATCGTCGGCGCCACGTCGGTCGTCGAGTCGCTTCCCGGCACACCGAACGCCTACCAGATGGCCACCCAGGTCAAGCAGAGCGGCTTCCACGGCTGCTGGGTGCTCGCGCTCGGCACCAACGACACCGCCGACGTGTACGTCGGCTCGAATGTCGGCCGGATCCAGCGGATCCAGAAGATGATGTCGGTGATCGGCAACCAGCCGGTCATGTGGGTCGAGGTGGTCTCGCTGCTGTCTTCTGGTCCCTACGCCGAGCAGAACATGGAACTGTGGAACCAGGCCCTGCAGGAGGAACTGCCGCACTACCCCAACATGCGGATCTATGACTGGCCCGCCGTCGCGCAGAAGTCCTGGTTCATCAGCGACGGCATCCACTACACGAGCACCGGGTACGAGCACCGGGCGATAGCCATCGCCGACGCCCTGGCGGCCGCGTTCCCGGCGAACTGACGCGGCCGCGCTCCCGCGACGTCAGGCGGCGGTGGCCGGCCCGCCGGCTCACTAGCTTCTCGCGACCTGCGGTCCGGTGGTGCGGGCGCCACCATGGGGTGCTGCTGTGCATCGGCGGCGTACATCGCGGCAGCGCCGGCGGCGGGGCGATCTCAGCCGCGGCGGGGTCAGCCGTGGAAAAGGGTGAAGTCCGCGAAGTCGAAGCCGGGGGCTACCACGCAGCTCACCAGGACCTCGCTGCCGCCTGCGGGGCGGGCGGACTGCCAGTGGCCCGCGGGGATGACGTGCTGGGGTGTCTCGCCGCTGGCCAGGTCGGCGCCCAGGGTCACGATGAGGGGCGCGGCGGACGGCCGTTCACCGTCGCCGCCGTCGAGCATGATGAGCGGGCCGCCGGAGTGCCACAGCCAGGCTTCGTCGGACCGGACCCGGTGCCAGGCTGATTCCTCGCCCGGCGCGAGCAGGAAGTAGATGCCGGTGGCCGCCGCCCGTAGCCCGGGGTAGCCGTCGGGCTGCCAGGAATGCCCGGTGCGCCAGGTCTCCCGGTACCAGCCGCCTTCCGGATGCGGGGCGAGACCGAGGAGTTCGGCCGTACGCGGCCGCGGACGCTGATCCATGGACCCTCCGATGCGTGTTAGTCGCTGACCTGATCCTGACGGCTAGCCGGCCGGGCCTGTGTCGAGGCGACACCCGTTCCCGCGCGAACCGCGGAAATCGCGCAACTCCCCCGCGACAGGCCGGGTGAATCTACTCTTCTGCCATGAGAGCACGCCGCGGCAGCGAGCTTGAACGGGGAGAGATCGAGGTAGCGGGGATCCGGCGGTCGTACTGGCTTGCCCGGGCCCCCAGGCAGGGCGGCCAGCCGGCACCGCCCTTGCTGATGGCACTGCACGGGTCGGGCATGGACGGGCGCGCCATGGACTGGTTCACCAGCCTCGCGACGCGCGGGCCCGCGGCGGGAATCACCACCGTGTTCCCCGACGGCTGGAAGGGTGCCTGGCATCCGGCCCGCCCGCCGGCCGCCAACCCGGATCTGGACGACGCCCGGTTCCTCGCCGAGCTCGCCACCCACCTGGAGGCGATCGGCGCGGCGAGGTCGTGGCCGGTCTTCCTCGCCGGGATCTCCCAGGGCGCACGGTACGCGGAGCATGTCGCCCGGCACGGCCTGCTCCCGGTGACCGGGCTGTTCCTGGTCGCGGGAACCGCACTTGAGTTCAGCCGCCGTCAGGTGCCCGTCCCGCAGCTGCGGGCCAGCATGGTTCTCGTGATGGGAACCGGCGACCCGACGTCGCCGTACGCGGGCGGCCGGCTCACCAGACGGGGCATGTCCGGGCGGCTGCTCAAGCGGCGCGCGGTCAGGCACGGGGAACTGCCGGGCGAGGACGTCGTCGCCGGCGCCGAGCAGGTCGTCGCCGACTGGGCGGCCGCCAACGGGATCTCAGTCGGCGGGATCTCCGTCACTGGCAGCATTGCCCGGCCGCTGATCGAGGAACTGCCGATGGCGCCGGGCGACCTGCCCGTGACGAGGAAGACCTGGACGAGGCCGGGCTGCCACCCCGCCACGCTGTACCGGATCGACGGCGGCGGGCACGGCTGGCCGGGCGGCCCGCAGTTCATGCCGAGCCGGGTGATCGGACCCGTCGCGAAACACCTGGACGCGACCGGCCTGCTGCTGGACATGGCCGAGCGGGAGACAGCGATCGCGCTCGGCCTGCGGGCCGTCGACCGCGGCGAACTCGGCTGAGCCGGCTAGCTCCCGAGCCGCACCTGCGGGTCACCGGCCGGTATCTGGCCCGCCGCCTCCTGCCTGGCGACCCGGTTCAGCATGACGAAGCGCTGCACCGTCAGGCTCACGACCAGGTACAGGATGACCGTGGCGTCGCCGACGTTGGCACCGTTCTTCCCGGTGGCATGCCCGGCGACCAGGTAGTCGTAGCCGAGGTGGGCGGCGAACGCGAGGACCCAGAGCACCCCGGTGAGCCAGGTGCCCCTGCGCAGGAGCTGTCCGTTCTCCCGCCACACCCGCACGGTGAGCGCGCGGATCCAGCCGAAGGCGGCCGCCAGCACCAGGCTCCCGGCGACCGCGGCGGTGATGGCGCCGCCGTCGTGCGGGTGCCCGCCGAGGAAGTCGGCGAACTCAACGACGCCGATAATCGCGAGGATGACCGACAGCCGGTAGCTCTCGCTCAGCCGCCGGGTGACCAGTTGCCTGCTGAGGACCAGCGCGAGCACCAGGAGGCCGATGACAAGGTTGGTAAGGTCCGCGCCCGACATAAGCCAAGCCTCCTACGAGACAACCCGGTTTGTCACGCCCATAAGGGGGCGAATGCGACGGTACCCGAGCCGTCGCACGCGGCCGGCACCGGGGCGGCGTCCGCCGTGTTACCGGCGGGCCGCGTTACCCGTGGGCCGCTGCCGCCTTTTCCAGCGCGCTGACCGAGACCCAGCCGTCGTGCTGCCAGGTGATCTGGCCGGCCGCGTTCACGATGTCGATCCACGGCTGGTCCTGGACGTCGTAGCCGTCCGCCACCCGGCCGGTCTCGTCCATGGCGACCGGGTACGATAGCGGCCCGATCTGGTGCAGGTAGTTGGTCACGGTGGCTTGCGAGGGCTCCACCACGGTCTCGTCGACGGCGGTGAGCCCGGGCAGGCCCTGGCTCGCGGCGTCCTTGACATACGCGTTGAGGCCGGTCAGCTCGGCGCTCAGGTCGGAGGTCTCGGTGAGCCAGGTAGCGAAGAAGACCACCACGCGGGCTCTGCCAGGACCGAGCGTCACGGTGCCGGCCGGCGCCGTGCCGGTCCCGCCGCCCACCGGCACGGCCGCGGGAAGCGAGACCGTGGCCGCCGGGGTCTGCGCGGGGACGGCGGCCAGCGACTCAAGGCTCTTCAGCTTCGGGTGGCTGGGCAGCAGGCTGGCCACCTCGGTGGCCAGGACCTGCGCCGACTGGGTGATGCTTGAGTACGCCATCTGGGTCAGGTAGACCTTCTGCAGCCTGCCCTGCTGGTCGATCACGTACAGCGCGGGGGTGTGGTCGATCTGGCCGGCCTCGATCTGGACCGCGATGTCGTAGTTCTTCCATACCGACTTCAGCTGGGCAAGCGACCCGGTGAGGAAGTCCCACTGGTTGACCATGCCGTGCGCGCGGGAGTAGGCCATCACGTCGGACACCTGCGTGGCGTCCGGGTTAGCGTCCACGCCGAGCAGCTGGACCGACTTGCCCGCATCACCGAGCAGCTCCTTCGCGAGCACCATGGACTGCGTGGTCAGCGGGCAGACCGTGGTGCACTCCGAGTCCTCGAAGGACAACATGATGACCCGGCCGCGGAACTGGCTGAGCGACATGGCCTGGCCGAACTGGTTCACCAGTGTGAAATCGGCCGCGGGCTTACCGCCGGCCGAGGAGCCGAGGTCGAGGTTGGGGTTCTCCATCGCGGCGGCGCTCGCCGCGCTCATCCCGGAAACCGACGGCGAGCCCTGCGACCCGGACGACGAGCAGCCGGCCACCGCCATGGCCGCCGTCAGCGCCAGGCCGGCCAGCCACATTACCCGTCGCCTCATTGATCTTCCTCGCAGCACGTCGCGGTCGGTTACGTGACGAGGCTACTACAGCGCCCCGGCGAGTACTACGACAGGTAGTAGTCTCAGCCGCCCGGGGTCCGCGCCGAGCTGCCAGGCGACGCGGCTTTCTGAGCCGCCGGGCTGACCTCTCCGTGCAGCGGCTCCGTCGGCTCGTCGCCGACGATCACCCCGCCGCCGTGCCCCCAGGCGATGTAGCGCCAGGTGAGGTTGATCAGCGTGGCGACCCTGTTGCGGCCGCCAAGCAGGTAGACCAGGTGCAGGCCGAGCCAGGCGAGCCAGGCGAGCGTCCCGGTGATGCGGGCGCCGCCCTCCAGCTCGACCACGGCCGAGCGGCGCCCGATGGTGGCCATCATGCCCTTGTCGTGATAGCTGAACGGCGTGGTCGGCTCACCGCGCATCAGGTGCACGATCTGCTCGGCGACATGCCTGCCCTCCTGCAGGGCGGGCTGCGCGAGCTGCGGCGACGGCGCTTCCTCGTTCAGCGCCAGGTCCCCGGCCGCGAAGATGCGGTCGGTGCCCTTGACCCGCAGGTCGGGCCCGACGAGCAGGCGGCCGGCCTTGCCCTGGGGCAGTCCCCAGCCGGCGACGCACTGATGGGCAGCGACCCCGGCCGTCCAGACCGTGAGATCGCTGCGATGCGACGTCCCGTCCCCGAGCACCACCTGGTCTGGCGTCACCGCGCGGATGCGCGTGTTCAGCTTGATGTCCACGCCCCGTTCCGCTAGCTGCTTGGCCGCGTACGCACGGAGCTTCGGATGGAACGGCGTCAGCAGTTCCGGCGCCATCTCCACCAGCCGGATGTGCAGCCGGCCAGGGTTCACGTCGGGAAACGTCGCGCGCAGCAGGTCATTGCGCAGCTCACCGAGGGTGCCCGCCAGCTCGACCCCGGTGGCGCCGCCGCCGACCAGGGTTACGGCGAACTCCCGCTTGCCGTCCGGGTCCGCGCTCAGCCACTCGAAGCCGTTCATAATGTGGTCGCGGAGCACGATCGCGTCGGCGCGGGTGTAGAGCCCGAAGGTGTTCTCCTCGGCCCCCTGCGTGCCGAAGTAATTCGCCGACATCCCGGTGGCCAGGACCAGGTAGTCATAGCCGATCTCGCGGCCGCCTTCGAGCCGGATCAGGCCCCGAGCCTGGTCGATCGCCGTGAGATCGCCGCGGATGTACCGCGCCTTCCGCCGGAAGGTGAACCCGCCCACGGCATAGGCGACGTCGCCGGGGTTCAGCCCGCCCGTTGCCACTTGGTAGAGCAGAGGCTGAAACGTGCTGTAGAGGTTCTTGTCGATCACGGTGACCCGAGCACCCGCCTTGCGCAGCTTTTCTACCGCGGCCTGGCCGGCAAAGCCGGCGCCAACGATCACGACCCGCGCCGCATCCGCCATCTCGCTGCTCCCTCTCCGCCCTACCGGCCTGGCCGGCCTTGTTGCCTGCTGGTTTGGCCTACTGCCTCGCGACCGCCCGCTTGGCCCGGGAGATCCAGCCAGCCGCCTTGTTCTTGTCGCCGCTGCCGGCTCCACCGCTGTTCTCGGCGACGCCGCCGGGACCGTGTCTGCCATGTTCGGCGCGTTCGGCGCCTTCGGCATGCTGCCGTGGTGCCGGCACGGGCGCCGCATCCGGCTCCTGCGGCCGCTCGTCGCGAGGTTCCTGACCGCCGGCTGGCGCCCGCGCGTCGCTGACGGCCTCGCCGGACTCAGCCGACGTGACGGGTTTGGCGGGCTCAGGCCACGGCACCGGCTTGGCGGGCAGCACCCGCCTGGGCCACAGGCGGCGGGCCCGGACCACGTCCGCTTCCGCCGCGTACAGCGTCACTTCCGCCTGCAGGTAGAGCCAGGCAAGCAGGCCGAGCACGATGCCGAACGTGCCGTAAAGCTCTGAGGCCCGGTGCAGCTGATGGCTGATCACGTAGCTGCCGGCCACCTGGAGGATCTGCCAGCAGACACCCGCGATGGCGGCCCCGGTCCACAGGTCGCGCCAGCGCACCAGGCGCGCGGTCGCCATCCGGAAGCCGAGCCAGAACACCCCGACGTTCAGTACCAGGGAGACCAGCACCGCGCCCGCGTGCGCGACACCCCCGCTGACCACGTGCCCGGCGGCACCGGCAGCCACGCCGGAAAGGAACGTGGTCACGATGAATCCGATGCCGACGGTGCACAGCAGCGCCAGCGTCCACACCTGGGAAATGGGGAATCCCGGGCGGCTCTCCTTCGGAATCGCCCAGATCTCGTACATCGCGTTCTGCATCGCGCCTGCCACGCCCCGGGCACCGAGCAGCAGGAAAACAATGCCGAAGACGAACGGCAGCCCACTGCCCGGAATAGAGCCCAGGCTGGCCCTGATCTGCGGGCCGATCACGGGGTACTGCGCCAGCGCGGAGTTGAGCAGGCTGGCGCGGAGCGACGGGTTGTTCTTGAGCACGATGTCCAGCACCGTGACCAGGATGAGCAGCAGCGGGAAGAGCGCGACAAAGGCGTAGTAGGCGATCAGCGCCGCGAGATTCCCCGCCCGGTCGTCCTGGAACTTCGACCACACCGCGATGGGATAGGCAAGCACCGGCCAGCGCTGCTGGAATCGGTCGGCCGCATGCAGAGGCCGCTCAATCGCGCTCATATGCTTCTCACCTACCCGGTCCTTCGCCGCTAACGCGCCGGGTGCGCCCTCACAAACTGAATGCTACGAGTTCCGGGTCCGCGCAGATTCCGGGGGATGCGGACAGGTGCGGGCACGCGGTGACGACCACTATGTCGCCGGAGACCGCGGCGCTGCCGCCAAGCCCGGACAGGTCGGAGAAGAAGTGCGGCCACGGCAGGGCGGTGGAACTCCACGCGACCCGTCCCCTGGCCACGTCGTACCCCCACGCCTCGCCGTTCGCACCGCCGGTAAGGCCTAGCGCGATCCCGTCCCTGACCACGTACATGCCCGCCTGCCCCGAGGACACCGAGCCAGGGACCGACGTCCGCACCGTTCCGGTCAGCGGGTCGACGCCGACCAGCGTGCCCTCATCGGTAGTGAGGTAGATCAGCCGGGGCGCCGGGTCCGTTCCCTCGGGCACCGCCCCGTGCATCGTCCACAGCACGCCGCCGGTCGAACCGCTGTAAGCGGTCACCCCGGCCGATGACGCGAACAGCACCGCTCCGCCCGCCGCGACCGCCGGCGTGCCGGAGAACGCGCTGCCGAGCGGCGAGCTGAGCGTTCGTACCGATCCGGTGACCAGGTTGATGACCCGCAGCGCGGTGACCGGAGACGAGCTGAGCGGCCCGCCCGCGGATGCCGCCAGGTAGAGCGTCTGCCCGTCGGCCTGCCAGGACTGGTCCCCGGCGGTCCTATGCGTCCAGCGGACGCGGCCGTTCGCGTTGTCGTAGCTGGTCACCGCGGCGGGGCCGATGACCACGGTGGTCGCGTCCGACGCCAGGACCGCGCCGCCGAACAGCGCGGCCGGATACCGCCGCAGCACCGCGCCGGTCTTCGCGGCGAGTATCACCTCGGTGCGGGAGCGGCCTGTTGCAGCGAGGAGCCCGACGCTGATCACGCCCTGCCAGGCGCGTACCGAGATGATCGCCGATCCGGGCGGCGCGTCCAGGGTGACCTGCCACAGTTGGGCTCCGTCGGCCTGCGCGTAGCCGGTCACGGTCAGCCCGGTGCCGAGCACCGCAAGCCCGCTGCCCACCGCGACATAGGCCTGTCCGGCCGCGGGCACCGTGCCGCCGTTCCCGGTGCCGCCCGCACCCGTGCCGGCGTCCCAGGTGCCGGGCAGCCTGGCCGTCCACCGCTGCGCCGACGCGAGCTCGGCATAGCAGCCAGAGCCCTGGCAGGGCGGCTGCTGAGGCGACGGCCCGTCCGAGGCAAGTACGGGGAGCGGAAGGATCACCAGCGCAAGCAGGGCGACGCTGAGTACGGCCCGGCGCACCGCCGACCGGCGTGATCCGAGGTGGCGCAGAAGCCGCCGGGCACTAGCGGCGCGAGGTCGCGGACGGCGGCCCCTGGTCCGCCCGGGCCTCATCGTCACCTGCAGTCTCGCGCGACGTCTTTTCACCAGCCGACCCTCGTGCCGCCTTCTCAAGGTCCGGCAATAAGGGTAAAACGGGAAGGCAGCGGCGGGCTGGCATTTGCCGGCCTCCGCATTACCGTCGCGGCGCGTCTCGATAGCGTTAGGCGAGATTCAGCAGGGCGAAGCGAGATACAAGGAGGTACTCGATGGCAAACCGCGCACCGATTCCGTATGACTTCCTGCCGCCGGTTCCGGCGTTCAACGTCACCAGCGACGATGTCTCCCATGACGAGATGCTGAGTAACAGGCAGGTCTACAACAGCTTCGGCATGTCCGGGGAGAACGTGTCCCCGGAGCTGTCCTGGTCCGGGTTCCCGCCGGAGACCAAGAGCTTCGCGGTCACCTGCTACGACCCGGATGCGCCCACCGGGTCGGGGTTCTGGCACTGGCTCGTGATCGACATCCCGGCGTCGGTCACCTCGCTTCCCGCCGGGGCAGGCAGCGCGGACGGAGCCGGCCTGCCGGCCGGCGCCTACCAGGTGCGCAACGACTACGGCACCAAGGACTTCGGCGGTGCGGCGCCGCCAGCGGGCGACGCCCCCCACAGGTACGTGTTCGCCGTGCACGCACTCGATATCGAGTCGCTCCCCATCAACTCCGACGTATCGGCCGCGGTCGCCGGGTTCAACCTGCGGTTCCATACGATCGCGCGCGGGCTGCTCATCCCGGTTTTCGGCCACTGACGCCCGGTCCGCGGCCGCTGGCTGAAAGCCGCCGACGGCGCGCGCTGCCCGGGTCCCGCTAACGCGATCCCGGCTCGGGCAGCGTCGCGCACCGGGACGCGGCCGCTAGTCGGCCGACTCGCCAGCCGGCGGCACGCCGAGCGCGTCTTTGTGCCGCAACTGGTAGTGCTTGGTCAGCGCGGTGCTCGCCTCACCCGGACGGTAGGCGACGGTACGCTTGCAGATCTCACAGCGAGTCACGGGCAACTGGGTCACCGTGACGGGAAAACTCTTAGTAGCTGAGCGGGGCATTAACCTTCACCTGCGTAGCTGCCTACCGGCCGGCCGGCTGCAATGGGGCCGACTGTAAGCAGTCGGAGTACCGGTGTTGTCCTTATAATCGTAACCGATGCCTGTGTATGAGCCAGAAGGTGCCAGATCCCGGTTGAATACCGATCGTAACCAGGCACTCCAGCGCATAGCCGAACTGGAGCGTGAATTCGGCGCGATCATCGCCAGCGCGAGCGAGGGCTCGGCCGGGGGTGACGACGAGCATGACCCGGAGGGCGCGACCGTCGCGTTCGAGCGGCAGCACATCGCGGCGCTGACCGACCGCTCCCGCGCCCGCCTCGCGGCGATTGACGCGGCGCTGCGGAAGGTCGATTCCGGCACGTACGACATATGCGACACATGCGGCGGCCCGATCGGCGCCGAACGCCTCGCCGCCCGGCCCGCATCCCTCACCTGCGTCCGCTGCGCCGGCCGGGCTGCTAGGAGCCCGCGGCATTAGACGCGCCGGGCGCCGCGGGCCCCAGCCATGCCCCGCACGCGCCCGGCCCCTCCCCGCACCAGCTCGCCGCGCCCACCGCAGCAACCACCCAAACCACTAAGACCAGTGCAAATCCCGCAAACTCGACGTCCGACTTGACAACTGCCCTCTTACGCTGGTTTCTGGAGTACGACGGCCGGCCGGGGTTACCACGCGGACCCGGGCGACGGTACGGGGTATGGCGCCTGGGGTTCGTGAGGGCCCCGGTGACGATGCGGTACGCGGTCAGGTCGATGGCCGCCGGCAGCGCCCCCACCTGGCCGGAGACCTCGCAGGTCACCCGGAAGCCGCAGCGCGCACCGTCTCCGTCAGCTCGGGCAGGCGCGACAGGGAGGGTGCCGGAGTCAGCGGCATCCGTTCCTCGTCACCGTCGCTGTCCTTGAATCTCAGCACGCCGAGGAGACGGCGCACCTCGGTCACGGCGGCGCGCGCCGCGCGAGCCCGGCGTCCTGCGCCAGGTCGCGGCGCCGGGGCGGCAGCGCCGCGTACCAGGACGTGGCACGGGCCAGCACCTCGCCGAGCCCGCCAGGCAGTCCGCGGGGGGTGCCTCAGTTGATCCGGTCCCCGCACGTGCTGGCGTCGTAGCCGGGGAGGCTGGCGAGCTGGGCGAGCAGCCACGGGGAGGACAGGACCTTGAGCAGGGCCTGGACCTCGCGGGATGCGACGTGCTCGGCCGGGATGACCAGGCTGAACAGTTCCTCGGCGAGCGGGACGAAGGCCAGGCCGTGGGCGCTTGCCGCGGGTTCGCTCGCCACCCCGGCGTCCGCCAGGCCCGCCGCCACCGCGGAGGCGACCTGAAGATGGCCCGCGGCCTGGGTCTCGTAGCCGGCCAGGTCTTCCGGTGCCAGGCCGAGGCGCCGGCGCTCGGCGTCGAGCAGGCGGCGGGCCTCGGCGCCGGGCTCGCGGTTGACGATCCGCAGGCCGTGCTTCGCGATCGTGTCGAGCCCGGTGACGGTGGACCTGAGGGCGGGGCGCACCGCGAGTCCCTCGCGCCAGGCGGTGAAGCCGACCTGGGCGGCGCCGTCGGGGAGCGGCTGGGTGTTCGCGCTGCCATTGTCCCGGGTGTGCACGCCGGCGGCGTGCACGAGGCCGTGGCTTGCCAGGCGGAGCGCCGCGCCGGAGCCACAGGGCCACCAGGCGAAGGCGACCGGCGGGTCGAGCAGGGCGAGCGGGGTGGCGAGCAGCGGAAGTGCCGGATCGCAGCCCGCCACGACGAGCGTCGGGCGGGACGGGCCGATCGGGCGGACAGTGACCGGCTCCAGTGCGGCGCCTGCCGGGCCGGCCGCGACGGCCTGCACCGCGAGGCTGGCAGGACCCGCGAGGCCCCCGGCCGGCCAGAAGCCCAGGCCGGAGCCGGTGTCGCCGTGCAGCGGCAGCGCGACCAAACGGTCTCCGACCGAGGCGAGGGCGACCCGGTCGGAGGTACCCCGGAGTGGTGCGAGGCTGGTCGCGAGCACCGGTGCGGCCGGCTCCGCCGGGCCGAACAGTTCCTCAACGGACAGGCCGAGCGCCTGCGCGAGTGCCAGCGCCACCCGCAGCGACGGGTCGGAGTGCCCCGACTCGACGGCCGACACCGCCTGCCTGCTCACCCCGGCCATCGACGCGAGCTGCTGCTGCGAGAAACCTCGTGCCTGGCGCGCGAGGCGCAGGTTAGCCCCGGTGCTGCCAGGTGTGTCTGCCATGTACGGATGGTAGGCGATCGGGGCGGTGATGAGCGGAGTGCCTATGATCCGAAGCCATGGAGAGCGTGATCATTCGGGTCAGGACCGGGTCACGGGAGGCCGTGGCGGACATCACCGGACAGTGCGCGGACTTCGCGCGCTCGGCTTCCGGCGGCGCGGACGGCCTGCTGCATGTGTTCGTGCCGCACGCGACCGCGGGCGTCGCGCTGATCGAGCTCGGCTCGGGCAGCGACGCCGATCTGCTGTCGGCGCTCGCCGACCTGCTGCCGGCCGACGACCGCTGGCGGCACGCCCACGGGTCGCGGGGACACGGACGGTCTCACGTCATGCCCGCCTTCATCGCACCGTACGCGACGGTCCCGGTGCTCGGCGGGCGGCTCGAGCTCGGCACCTGGCAGTCGATCGCGCTGGTGGACGTGAACACCGATAATCCGGACCGCCAGGTACGTTTGTCCTTCCTGCCCGGCTGAGGAAGCTCACGGAGAGTCCGCCGGCGGCTTTGGCGCGGTCCCGGCGGCCTGATACTGCCGCGCGTCCGCGATCAGGGCCGACCGCACCGCACACCGGGGGTTACGGGGGCCATTCCCCGGGAGACAACTGCATAACTACCCGCTGAGCGGTGGCCAGCAGCATTGGGTTGCGGATACCGTAGGGAGTCCCCAATTAGGTTTCATGTCGCCAACCACCTGCACCGACGCAGGCGGCGGCTGAATCCCAGGCCCGCCCTGACCGTTAGCCGCTTGATGATGAGGTGATGACGACCATGGCCCGCATCGTTGTCATTGGCGACTTGATGACCGATACCGTCGCCCACGCGACACTGCCGCTCGCCCGCGGCAGCGACACGCCTGCCAAGGTGACGACGCACGGCGGCGGCTCCGGCGCCAACGTCGCCGCTTGGCTCGGCGCGGACGGCGCCGACGTGGCGTTCATCGGACGTCGCGGCGCGGACATCGCCGGCCGGAACCGGGACATGGAGCTGATGGGCTACGGCGTCGACGCACGGCTGGTGATGGACCCGGAGCGGCCGACAGGGACCTGCGTGGTCATGGTGACGCACAAGGGTGAGCGCACCATGCTGTCCGACCCGGGTGCCAACGCCGCGCTGTCGCCCGACGACCTGCCGCCGGACCTGTTCGTCCCCGGGGCGCACCTGCACGTCTCCGGGTACACGCTGCTGTCCGAGGGCTCACGCGCGGCGGCACTCGCGGCGCTTGACTTCGCGGGACGGGTCGGCATGTCGACCTCGGTGGACGGAGCGTCGGCCGCGCCGCTCGAGCGGGTCGGCGCCGAGCCGTTCTTCGAACTGACAGGGAACGCGCTGCTGCTGTTCGTGAACGCCGCACAGGCGCGCGTGCTCACCGGCAGGGACGAGCCGGAGGCGGCCGCCCGGGTGCTTACCGCCTGGTACCCGCAGGTGGTCATCAAGCTCGGCGCGGACGGTGCGCTGTTCTTTGCCAACGGACGCCCGCCGGTCCGGGTGCCCGCTCCCCCGGTTGAGCGCGTCATCGACGGAACGGGCGCGGGCGATGCCTTCACGGCCGGCTTCCTGCCCGCCTGGCTGGACAAGAAGCCGCCGATGGAGGCCCTGGCGAGCGGCTGCCGCCTGGCCGCGCACGCGCTGAACCTGATCGGCGCACGCCCGATACTGTTATCGCCCGGAGGGGACGCCCCCCGTACCCGCCGATGGCGGCGTGTCTCCACCGCCGAATGGCCCGGACGATAAACGAACGGCTCAGACACAGTTGGGTGTCTGGCGTCGCAGTCCGGGGCTACTGTGTGGTAGGAATCCGGCATGACGGGGTTCCTGGCGGAATTGTTCTCGCTCGAGGGCCGGGTCGCGGTCGTTACCGGCGGTAGTTCCGGGATCGGCGAGGCGATGGCCTCCGCGCTGGCGCTGGCCGGCGCGCAGGTCGTGATCGTGGCGCGCGACCCGACGCGGCTGTCGGCCACCTGTAAGTCGCTGCGCGACGCGGGCTGCGCGGTCGCGTGGGTGAGCGCGGACCTGTCCGACCGGGCCGAGGTCCGCCGGGGTGCGTCCGCGGCGGCGGCCGCCTTCGGCGAGCCCGACATCCTGGTGAACTGCGCGGGGGTCAACCTGCGCCCGCCGCTCGGATCCCTGTCCGAGGAGCACTGGGACCTGATGGTGGCGGTCAACCTGAACGCCCCGTTCCTGCTCGGGCAGCGGTTCGGCCCGGGGATGGCAGCCCGCGGCTGGGGACGGATCATCAACGTCACCTCGCAGCAGGCACAGCGGGCGTTCGGCAACAGCGGCGGATACGGCGCGTCCAAGGCCGGCCTGGCCGCCCTCACCCGGTCGCAGTCCGAGTCGTGGTCCGCCTCCGGCGTGTGCGTCAACTCGGTCTGCCCCGGGTTCGTCGTGACGCCGCTGACCCTTGGGGTGTCGTCGGACCCGGCCCGGCTGGCTGCCCTCGCCGAGCGGACGCACATGGGCCGCAACGGGGAACCGTCGGACTTCGCCGGCGTCGCTGTCTTCCTCGCGTCGACCGCGAGCGACTACATCACCGGCCAGACGATCTACGTAGACGGCGGCTTCTCGGCCGCCTAAAGTGCTCCGCCGCCGTTGACTTCCTGTCAGATTCGGTCCTTCTTTCGACTCCCTGTCAGTTTTGGTTACTTTCCCGGGCTCTGGCTCAAGCGGACAGGCCCGATGGTTGCGGCAACGATACGGTTATAGGCGTATGGCCGCCGCAACCATGGCCCCGGCGTCAGCGCTCCGGCCTAACGGGATGAGGCTGCGGCGACGCACGGTGTCCCTGGGGCCAGGGCTGTGGCGAAACCGCGCCGCGGGCCGGGCCGGCGCCATCGATCGTCATTACGCTCGGCGTTACCAGCACGCGATGCGGGCCAGAGCCCTTTCTCGTCCGTTTTGCGGGAAACGTGAGGCAGAAACTAAAGGAAGTCGCTGTGCGACGCTGGAACCGATAGCGAGTGCGCCTCTGTCCCGGGAAAGATGTCAGTTGTCCATATGACGAAATGTCCGGAATGTCAGCATGGGTTCGGGAGGTTCGGTCACCGTTCCCTTGTCACGAAGTGCCGAACGGGTGGCCGAGGTGCGCTAGCGGGCGGGTGAGGGCGTTGCCTGAGCCGTCGCGCCTGCCCGTCATGGCGGACAGGTCCACGATGACGCCCGATTCCGTGGCGCCGATGACCGGGAGCGGGCCGACCCAGGCCTGGGTCAGGGCGTCCTCGCCCTTCAGGAAGCGCTGGCAGCGGACGCCGCCGGTGGCCCGGCCCTTGGCCGGGTACTCGGCGAAGGGCGTGACCTTGACCGACGCGCCGCCCGTGCCCGGCAGCATGCCGGAGCGGCCGGCGACCGTCACCACCACCGGGTCAGCCCGGCGACCGGACCCGTCCGCCGACGGGGGCGCGGCGCTGAGCGGGCTCGCGGCGGCCGCATCGGGGCCGACAGCGCTGAACCAGATGACGCTCGCGCCGCCGTCCAGGCGGATACCCGCCATGCCCGCGGCCGGACGGCCCTGGGGACGGACGGAGCCGACAGGGAAGCGGAGCAGCTGCGCGTCGCTGGTGATAAACACGAACTCGGCGTCGTCGCCGGCGAGGTAGGCGGCGCCGACCACGCGGTCGTTGTCCTTGAGGGTGATGAGCTCGAACTCGTCGCGGTTGGCCGGGTAGTCGGGCTGTACACGCTTGACGACGCCGGACGCGGTGCCGAGCGCCACCGTGCTTGCCTCTCCGCCGTCCAGCGACGCCAGCGCCAGGACGGTCTCGCCGTCCGCCAGGCCGGGCACGAACTCCTCGACCGGGTGGCCGGCGGACAGCCCGCCACCCGGCGCGCCGAGGCCGGTCCCCCCGGTGCCAGCGCCGCCGGTCCCGTTCGCCGACGCGTTGCCCGCGGCGGGCGAGACGGCGGGCACTTCGAGAACGCTGAACTTGATCATCCGCCCGGCCGACGTTACCGCGCCGATCGTGGCCCGGGCCGTCGTCGCGAGGGTGCAGCACACGATGTCCGCCGCGCCGACCTTGCCACCGGGCCGCCCGGCCCGCTCGCCCGCGCCAGCGCCGGCGAGCGGGAACCGGGTGAGCAGCCCGGCCTGGGACAGCACCACCAGGCAGGGATCGTCGGTGACCTCGAGCGGAACGGCCGCGGGAACGGTGGCGCCCGCCTCCGTCAGGACCGTGCGTCGCGGAGTGCCGAACTTCTTCGCCACGTCCGCCATCTCGCTGCCGACCAGGTCCCTGAGTCTGTCGTCGTGGTCGAGGATGTCGGTCAGCTCGGCGATCTCGGCGCGCAGCGTCTCCTGCTCACGTTCAAGCTCGAGCTTGTCGAAGCGGGTCAGGCGGCGCAGCGGGGTGTCGAGAATGTACTGGGCCTGGATCTCTGACAGGTCGAAGACCTGAACCAGGCGGCGCTTGGCCTCGGCGGAGTCATCGCTGGTCCGGATCACCTGGATGACCTCGTCGATGTTGAGCAGCGCGATGAGGATGCCGTCGACGAGGTGCAGCCGGTCCTGGCGCTTCTTCCTGCGGAACTCGCTGCGCCTGCGCGTCACGTCGACGCGGTGCTCGATGAAGATGCTCAGCAGTTCCCTGAGGCCGAGGGTGCGCGGCTGGTCGTCGACGAGGGCGACGTTGTTGATGCCGAAGGTCTCTTCCATCGGCGTCAGCCGGTAGAGCTCGGCCAGCACCGCCTCCGGGTTGAACCCTGCCCGGACCTCGATGACCAGGTAGAGACCCCGGTTACGGTCGGTGAGGTCCTTCAGGTCGGAGATGCCAGTGATCTTCTTGGCCTGGACCAGGTCCTTGATCCGGGCGACGACCTTCTCCGGGCCGACGCCGTACGGAAGCTCGGTGACGACGATGCCCGTCTTGCGCGCGTTGAGCTGCTCGATCTTGGCTGTCGCGCGGGTACGGAAGATGCCGCGGCCGGTCTCGTACGCTTCCCTGATGCCGTCGAGGCCGACGATGTGGCCGCCGGTGGGCAGGTCCGGGCCCGGGACGTAGCGCATCAGCTGGTCGAGGCTGGCGTCCGGATGCTTGAGCAGGTAGCGGGCGGCGGCGATGACCTCGGTGAGGTTGTGCGGCGCCATGTTCGTGGCCATTCCGACCGCGATCCCAGCGCTGCCGTTGACCAGGAGGTTCGGGATGCCGGAGGGCAGGACGTCCGGCTGCTGCTCGCTGCCGTCGTAGTTGGGGACGAAGTCGACGGTCTCCTCGTCGATGTCGGCGACCATGGCCATGGCGGCCTCGGTCAGCCGGCACTCGGTGTACCGGTACGCGGCCGGGGCGTCGTCGCCGCCCAGGCTGCCGAAGTTGCCGTGGCCGTCGATCAGCGGCACGCGCATCGCCCAGGCCTGAGCCATCCGGACCAGGGCGTCGTAGATCGCGGTGTCGCCGTGCGGGTGCAGGCGGCCCATGACGGCACCGACTACCTGGGCGCATTTGACGTGCGCCCGGTCCGGGCGCAGGCCCATCTCGTTCATCAGGTACAGGATTCGGCGCTGTACCGGCTTGAGGCCGTCACGAGCGTCCGGGAGCGCGCGGGAGTAGATGACGCTGTAGGCGTACTCCAGGTAGGAGCCG
>Ga0335072_10003502_pt1 | contig 23645 bp, 20 predicted proteins | sample Lox_Sample_21_FD_206725 | JGI IMG/M metagenome (GOLD analysis project Ga0335072, IMG submission 206725) | Soil microbial communities from Loxahatchee National Wildlife Refuge, Florida, United States - Lox_Sample_2.1 | ecosystem: Environmental > Terrestrial > Soil > Wetlands | place: USA... | reverse complement strand
TTCAAATTCAGCTTGTCGGTCGACTTGATCGAATCCGCAAAGTTCAGCTGATGCGCATTGATGCCGATCCCGGAGTTGATGACGTATGGCGTGAACGTGAGCGGCGTGAATTTGTTGATCGAGCTCTCGATATTGCCGGTCAGCGTGAACGTGTGCTTGTTGTGCGCGACGGATGCATTGAACGCGTAGCCGTTGGTACGGTTCTGGCTGAGCGTTTCGAGCGGATTGGGGACGTCGTCGATGAATTCATCGAGGTCGTCGAGGAGGTTGTGGCTCGTGATCGAGAACGCGGTCGCCGTGAACGCGACGTTCCCGATGAGCGATTCCGCGGTCAGATAGTCGAACTGAAATTTGTTGTAGGTGTTGTTGTTGGGTCCGATGCCGCACGGCAGCAGGGTCACCCACTGCGTGCAGAGCTGCGCGATCGAGCTGTTCGCCGACATGAATGCTCCGGTCAGCGTCACGACGTCGGCGAAGCGATAGCGCAGTTTTACGAGGTCGCCGAGGTTGTCGGTATATCCGCCGTGCGGGTACGTTAGGCCGCTCGAATCCTCGTAGTCCTGAAACGTGAGCGGATTGTTCGCGCCACGATCGGTGTGCATGACCGCGATGCCCAGCGGACCGATGCTGCCCGTCGCTTGGATCGCGTAGTTCCATCGGTCGTAGGTGCCGTAGGTCGTCGAAACTTTCTCGTTCCAGCTTTGAGTCGGCTCTATCGTTCGGAAATTGACGCCACCGCCCAGACCGGCTGCAGTCGGACTGAAGCTGACGCTCGCCCCCGAGAACAGATCGCTGTTGATGCCGCGCATGTTGGTCGCGGTGCCCGGCATTCCGAGTGGAATGCCGTCGAGCGAGATGGCCGTTTGCGATTCGTCATGTCCGTTCAGCGATACGGTGACCGCGGAATCCGGATCGTTTGAATCCTGATTGACGGACACGCCGGCCAGCTTGTCGAGGGCGTCCATCATAGAGTCGGAGATGCGTCGAATAGGGCTTTCGTCCGAAATGTCATTGGTGCTGATCTGTACGTTCGAGCGCACCGTAACGGCACCGATGACGCGCAGGTTGCTGGAGTTCTGCCGGCCGCCGGGTTGAGATGGAATCATTGCGAACTTGACCGTGACGTCTTTGCCGTCCAGGACCTCGAACTCGTTGCTGCGCGCAGGATCGTAGCCGCGTCGCAGGACGCGCACGCGATAGATTCCGGTCGGCACCTCCGTATATTTCACGACGCCGGATTTTTGCGTGAGCGCGCTGACCAGCATCGCGCCGGTCAAAAACACCCGCGCATCGTCGAGGGGCTGGCCCGTGCTGGTATCGACCACGGAAATCGTGATCTCGCCCTCGTCGCTTTGCGCAGGCGCAGACGTCGGAACAAACGTAAAAGCAAGCGCAAGCGCAAGGGCCGCAATACGGCGAAACATCCCGGCGTCAATTCGCAGCATTCGCTTCGACAACTCTCAGCGGATTCTCAGTTATCTTCGCGGAAGCGGTTCTTAACCTTATCTAAAGGAGAAGGCATGGATCTCGCGTTCAGCACGGCGGAGATCGATTTCCGAACGACGGTCCGCGGCTTTATCGCCGAGCGCCTACCAGCCGAAATCCGTGAAAAAGTCCGTAGCGGAAGCGGGCTGGAAAAAGACGATTACGTCTGCTGGCAGCGCATCTTGCACGAGCGAGGATGGGCAGGCCCGTCCTGGCCGCGCGAGTACGGCGGACCCGGTTGGTCGCCCGTTCAGCGCCACATCTTCGAAGAGGAGCTCGCATACGGATGGGCGCCGCGCACGGTGCCATTCGGTCTCAACATGCTTGCTCCGATTCTGATGGAGTTCGGCAACGGCGCGCAGCGGGCTCGTTTTTTGCCGCGCATTCTCAGCGCCGACGATTGGTGGTGTCAAGGCTATTCGGAACCAGGATCCGGCTCAGATCTCGCCTCGCTGCAAACGCGCGCCGAACGTCGCGGCGACGCCTATGTCGTCAACGGAACCAAGACGTGGATCACCGGTGCGCAGTGGGCAAATTGGATTTTCGCTCTCGTGCGGACGGATCCGAAGGTGCCCAAACACAAGGGCATCTCCTTCCTGCTCATCGACCTGACCTCAAAGGGCGTCAGCGTGCGCCCGATCGAGACGCTCGACGGCGGACACGAGATCAATGAGGTGCACTTCGAGAACGTCCAAGTGCCGCTCGAGAACCGCGTTGGTGAAGAAAACGAGGGCTGGCGCTACGCCGTCTTCCTTTTAGAGCACGAACGCACGGGCACCGCCGGAGTTGCGCGCTGTCGCGTGCAGCTTGCGCAGCTGCGCGAGATCATCGAACGTGAAGGCCGCAACAATCGCCGCCTTCGCGAACGGGTTGCCTTGATCGAGATCGAGCTTGCAGCACTGGCTTATACCGAGCTGCGAACCTTGGCCGCAGAGTCGGCCGGCAAACGCCCCGGTTCGGAGTCCTCGATCCTCAAGATAAAAGGGACGGAGATCCAACAAGCGCTGAGCGAGCTTGCGTTGGACGCGGTCGGACCGTACGCGCGCACGGCTCAAGCCGCCGCGTACTTCAACTATCGTAAAGCCTCGATTTACGCCGGTTCGAACGAAATTCAGAAAAACATCATCGCCAAACGCATCTTGGGGCTGTAGACCGGCGTGGACTTCAAGCTCTCGGGCGAGCAAACGCTCATCAAAGACAGCGTCGAGCGCTTCGTCGCGCAGCAGCCTGCCCCGGACGATCCGTGGCGAGAGTTTGCGAAGCTCGGCTGGCTCGGTATCGGTGCGCCCGAAGATCTCGGAGGTTTCGGCGGAGCGCTTGAAACGATGCTGGTAATGGAAGCCTTCGGGCGTGGATTGTTTCTCGAACCGTACGTGGCGTGCGCGGTCTTTCCGGCAGCGATCCTGCGTGCCGCCGGGCGAAACGACGAGCTCGAGGATCTCATCGAAGGCAAGCAGTGCTTTGCGGTTGCGTACGAAGAGCCGGGGGGACATTACGATCCGTCTGCGGTTGCGACGCGAGCCGAGCACTCGGGCAGCGGCTACGTGCTGAGCGGGAAAAAGATTCGCGTGCCCGTCCCTCGCGGTGACGCATCGCTTCTCATCTCCGCGCAGGCTGAGTCCGAGATCGGGCTCTTCCTGATTGCACCGGGCGCCGCCGGTCTGCGCCGCCACGACGAAACGGCCGAAGATGGTACGACCGTTGCGCGGATCGAGCTCGACGGAGTCCTCGTCGAAGGGACGGCGCGCATCGCAGATGGGGATGGCATCGGGTTTGTACGGCGCGGCCTGGAGCATGCGAACGCGGCGTTGTGCGGCGAAGCCGTGGGACTGATGAGCACGATGTTCGATCTGACGCTCGGATACCTCAAGGAACGCAATCAGTTCGGCGTCGCAATCGGATCTTTCCAAGCTTTGCAGCACCGCATGGCCGAGATGTTCACCGAGCTCGAGCTGGCACGTTCGATGGCATACGTGGCAGCGATGACCGTCGACGACGAAAGCGATCCCGTTGCGCGGGCGCGCGCGATCGCCGGTGCAAAAATTCAGGTCTCACGCTCCGGGCGTTTCGTCGGGCAGAATGCCGTTCAGCTGCACGGTGCGATCGCAATGACGCAAGAGTACAAGCTGGGCGGCTACTTCAAACGCATGACTTCGATCGAGCGTCTGTATGGCGACGTCGATTACCAGCTTGAGCGCTACCTCAACTAGGGTAATGGCGCTGTCCCTCGACTACGCTTCGCTACGCTCGGGATGACAAGGGCACGCTACGCTCGGGATGACAAGGGAACGCTACGCTCGGGATGACAAGGGCTAGCCCTCGACCCAACGGACGAGTTCGTCGAACGCTTCCATGACGCGCGGATGAGCGGGATGCATCTGCGGATAGTCGGGATCCTCCGACCACGAGTCGACGTGCTGCGCGTTCGGGATCAGCTCGCCGCGATACGACGCGCCGCATCCTGCGCGCCGGATCAGCTCACCGTACGGATAGAAGTGCATCTTCGGCGGCAACAGGTGATCGTATTCGGAAGCGACGTCTATTATCTTGGCTCGAATCGTGCCGGTGTGCGAGTACGCTCCGATGCGTTCGAGAATGAGAGGTGCGCGCTCGATCCGCCAGCTTCCGATTTTCCCGTTCCACGCTTCGGCCGGAACGGGTGAATCCACGTCGCCGTACGGGATCGACGTTTGCGGATCGAACAGCATAGCGTGCAGCCATGCGGTGACCGCCCAATAGACCGCAAAATTCTTGGCGTATAGAGAACCGCCGGAACGGCCCGCGACGTCAGGCGGGAAGCCAAGTCCTTCGAGACGTGCGCTGTTTCCCGATTCCATCGCTTCGACCGCTTGCGGAAGCTGGCGCAAAAGATTACATTCCTTCGTCCACAGGGCGCCGTTCCACGCGAGGCCTCCGTTGTAACCGTCGCTGCGCTCGAGCGCGAAGCGAACCTGGCTTCCGCCGTTGGAGAGACCGATTGCGTAAACGGCTTCCGGCGAATTCCGGTGCACCTGCTCGATCGCTTCCCGGGCAACTTCGGTGATCGCGAAGAATTCGTCCATCCACCGTTCGAGCGTGTGGGCCGGCGCGTGCTGCCAAAACGAAACGCCGAGGCCGCCCGGGATGAGGAAACGCGGCATTACGCATCCGTCGACTTCGAGGCGCGACGTTCCGGAAAGAATGACCTGGCCCTCGCCCTGCGACTTGTTGCCGCATGCGTACGCGTACCCGCGCGCAAGCAACGGATCCGAAAAAATCAGATCGTTCGCAAATTCGCTGCGCTGCGACGGCGTGCCGGCGACGACGAGCCGTCCGTTCCATTTGCGCGGAATCCGTATGATGTGACGCTCGCCGGCCCACAGCGATCCCATCAGGCGCCATCCGGGAATCGGATCGAGGGGCGGTTTGGGAGAAGGCGAGATGGCACGCGCATCCGCGGCCGCGTATGCAGCACTACCGAAGGCCACTTCCGGTCCGAAAACGCCGAACGCGTCCGGCGGAAGCGCGTGCGTCAGGGGATATGCTGCATTTGCGCCTGCGCGCAGGTCGTCGACCGTTTCTAGCATGGATTCGCCGGTTTCGAGCGTAACACAAGGCACCTTAAAAACGCGCGAGGGGGGGAGCCATGAACGCACGTAGGGCTTGGTTTGTTTCGTCTCTCGTCGCGGTCGTAGCGCTGTGCGCGGCTACGATCGTGCCGGCGTCCGGACAAAACGTTCCGGGCGTGACCAGTACTGAGATTCTCTTGGGTGGCGTCCATCCGTACAGCGGGCCGGCGTCGGCGTACAGTTCGATCGGAAAAGGTGCGAAGGCCTATTTCGATTACATCAACGACACCAAGGGTGGCGTGTACGGCCGTAAGATCATTTACAAAGACCTCGACGACGCCTACAATCCGCCCCAATCTCTGACGCTCACTAAACAGCTAGTCGAACAAGACCACGTTTTTGCGATGTTCAATCCGCTCGGAACGCCGGTCAACACGGTTTTGCGTCCGTATTTGAACGACAACAAGGTTCCGCAGCTGTTCGTCGCAACCGGCGCAACGACGTGGGCGATGGATTCGTCGAAGTTCCCGTGGACGATCGGCTGGCAGCCGGACTACCAGGCTGAGTCGATCGTCTATGCGCACTATGTTTTGCAGCACCAACCGAATGCAAAGATCGGCGTCATCTATCAGAATGACGACTACGGCCAAGACTATCTCAACGGCTTGAACAAAGGTCTCGGCTCGAAGACCGGCATGATCGTCAAGACGGTCAGCTACGAGACGACCGATCCGGACGTGAAGTCACAGATCGCGACGCTGAAAGGCAGCGGTGCAGATACGGTCTTCATTTTTGCGACGCCGAAGTTCAGCGCGCAATCGATGGCCGCAATCAGCCAGCTCTCCTGGAAGCCGACGGTATATCTCAACGTCGTCTCGAACTCGCAGTCCGTCATGCGGGCTGCAACGCAGCAGGGCGGCGCCGCTGCTACGAACGGCGTCATATCGGTTCAGTATCTGAAAGACCCGAGCGACCCGGCTATGCAAAACGATCCGGGCGTCAAGCTCGAGCACGAAATTCTCGCTAAGTACGCGGCGGGCTCCGACCCGAGCGACGAATTCTATCTCTACGGCATGGGTGCAGCCTTCACGATGATCGACGCGCTCACGAAGGCCGGCAAGAATCTCACGCGCGAGAATATCATGCAGGCTGCCTTACATCTGCACGAGACGAACAATCCGTTCGTCCTTCCGGGGATGGTCATCGAGACGTCTCCGGAGGATCACTTCCCAATCCGTCAGATGCAGCTCTCGAAATACACAGACGGAAAGTGGGTCAATTTCGGACCGCTGATGTCGGCACGTAAGTAAATAGGAAAGAACGCGTCATGTTCGGGCTGATGATGGACGCGCCGCTGATGATCAGCTCGCTGTTGACGTACGGTGCGAAATGGCATGGTGACGTTGAAATAGTCACCCGGACGGTTGAAGGGCCGATTCACCGCTATGGATACGGTGAGGCGGCCCGCCGTACCGCGCAGCTCGCGCACGCGTTGCGCTCGCTGGGCGTCGAGCCCGGCGAACGCGTTGCTACGCTTGCATGGAACACGTATCGCCACTTCGAGCTCTACTACGGCGTATCGGGAATCGGCGCCGTGCTGCACACTGCAAATCCACGATTGCATCCAGCACAGATAGCCTACGTCATCGAACACGCGCAAGACCAATATATTTTCGCGGACCTCACCTTCGTACCGATGCTCGAGGCAATTGCGCCGCAGCTCGAGTCGGTACGCGGCTACGTGATTCTCACCGGCGAAGCCACCATGCCGAGGACGTCGCTCGCCAACGTGCACTGCTATGAGTCTCTTCTCGCGGAGCAACCGGGCGAGATCGAATGGCCGGTGTTCGACGAACGCACGGCATCGTCGTTGTGCTACACCTCGGGGACGACCGGCGATCCGAAGGGCGTCATGTATACGCATCGCTCGACCGTCTTGCACGCGATGTCGGCGGTAGGCTTGGACCAGAACCGCCGCATGGACGGCTCGAAGATCGCGATGCCCATGGTGCCGATGTTTCACGTCAATGGTTGGGGCATTCCGTATTCGGCGCCGATATCGGGCACGAAGCTCGTTCTTCCGGGTGCGGGCTACGAAGGCAAGCAGATTTACGAGCTCATGGAGGCGGAGGGCGTGAATAGCGCCGGAGGCGTGCCGGCCGTGTGGCAGCGGTTGCTTTCGTACGTCGAGGAAAACGGTTTGCAGTTTTCGACGCTGCGCTTCATGCGCGTCGGCGGGTCTGCAGCGCCGCCGATGATGATCGAATGGTTCGAGAAACGCGGCGTCGAGGTCGCGCAAGGCTGGGGCATGACGGAAGCGAGCCCGGTCTGCACCACGGGTTGCTTGCCGACAGAGATTCGTGAGTCTGCCGAGGTGCGCAAGTATCAAGCCATGGCGGGCCACGTGCTCTACGGCGTGGAGATGAAGATCGTCGATCCGGCCGGTGAGACGTTGCCCAACGACGGCATCGCGCAAGGCGAGCTGTGCATTCGCGGGCCATGGATTGCGAGCGCGTACTATCGTAATCCGTCTGCGACGGAGCAGTCGTTCACCAAAGACGGTTGGTTCAAAACCGGTGACATCGTGACGATCGCTCCGAGCGGCTACCTCACGATCATGGACCGCGCCAAGGATCTGATCAAGTCGGGCGGTGAGTGGATCAGCTCGATCGATTTGGAAAACGCAACGCTGGCGCATCCCGGCGTCGCGGAAGTGGCCGCGATTGCGATGCCGAGCCTCGAGTGGGGCGAGCGTCCGATGCTCGTCGTGCGGCGCCGTCCGGGCACAAACGTCGACCGCGATGCGATTCTGGAATTTCTCAAGCCTAAAGTTGCGAGCTGGTGGCTTCCGGACGCGATCGTCTTCGTCGACGAGCTACCCTACACCGCGACCGGCAAGATTTCAAAGAAAACGCTGCGCGAACGCTACGCGACGACCGCTGTTTCATCCTGAGCGTAGGCCGGCTTTTCCGGCTGTAGTCGAAGGACGATACTGCTCAGGTTCGGGCGACGGCGACTTACGGGCGGGCAGCTTGCCCGAAGCGAGCAGCGCCTTACAATGCGCGGTGACGCCCTCGATCGTCGTCCACCACACGCCGTCGAAACCTCCGATGTATTGGATCAAACGGTCGATCGTCTTCATCGTGACGTGGCGGCCCGAGATGAACGGGTGCAGTGTCAGCACGTAGCACGCGCCTTCCTCATAGAACCCGTCGAACTCACTCGCCCAAAACCTGAAAACCGTCTCCGGATCGGCGAGCGCTTTGTCACGGTTGGCGCGCGTGTGTGCCCAGTATTCCGCGTCGTCGAGCGCCCATTGAATCGGAATCTCGATGAGTGGGCCGGCCGGCGTATCGAGCGCGTACGGTGACTCGTCGTCCATCAAGCTCGAATCGGAACGGCAACCATGCCGTACGAGGATCTCCGGTGAGCGCCGATTCAGCTCCCAACCGGGAGCGCGATAGAGCGACGGCGTGTAGCCGCACAGCTCGCCGAGAATCTCCTTCGAGAGCCGCAAGACGTCGTTCTCTTGCGTTTCGTCGAGCAGCTCGAGCGCCTCGTGAATGTGGCCGTGCAATCCAACCGGATGTCCCGCTCGCACAAAGGCTTTGACGACTTCGGGATGAGCGACCCCGATGTACGACGGCACGTAAAACGTTCCCGGTACGCCGTGCCGCTCCAGCATGCGCAAAATACGCCACACGCCGACTTGCGGGCCGAACACGCGTTGATGAACCTCGCCGAGCAGCGTGCTGGCGCGTTCGGGGACGCGAAAATAAAGCGCCGACTCGCCATCGACGTCCCACGTGAGACAAACGGCGATGCGCTTTCCGTCAGGCCATGGAAAGGCCATTAGGTCAGCTTACCGACTGATTTCTCGAGCAATCCCCACGCTTCGTCGCCGTACAGCTTCTTTTGTTGATCGTAGAAGCCCGCCTCGCGCAGCTTGGCTTTGAACGTGTCACGATTGACGTTGTTGAACGTCAGGCCTTCTTGCGTGAGCTTCGGCTGGAGGGTCGCATTCAAGCCTTCGACGTCTGCACGCTGCAGAAGAGCGGTCTCGTTGAGATTGCGCTCGAGCGTATCGAAGACGTCTTTCGGCAGCGAATCCTTGGCTGCAGAGTTCATCACCATCCAATAGCCGGCCCACATGTGGTTCGATATCGAGCAGTACTTCTGGACCTCATATAGCTTGTAGGTCTCGATGATTGCAAGCGAATTCTCTTGCCCGTCCATGACCTTCGTTTGCAGCGCCGTGTACATTTCTTTCGAATCGATCGGCGAAGGCGACGCGCCGATGGCCTTGAACATCGCGATTGCGACCGGACTTGCCGGGACACGAATTTTGAATCCAAGCATGTCGCCGGCTTGAGTGATCGGTTTTGTGCTGGTCGTGATCTCCCGGACACCGTTGTCCCAAATCTTCGCGAACGTGTACATCCCGGTCTTCGGCGTCTGATTGCGAATGTACGTCCCAAGCGGGCCGTCCATCGCGGCGAAACCCTGTTTCGCGTCGTTGAATGCAAAACCGACGTTGCTGATCGCGGCGACCGGCACGACGTTTGCAAGCACGTTGTCGGGCGCGCACCAGAGTTGAAGGGCGCCCGAGCGAGCCTGTGTGAGCATTTGGCTGTCGCCGCCCAAGATGCTGTTCGGGAAAATGCTGAGCTCGAGGCGGCCGTTCGTCTGCGCCTTGACCTTGTCGGCCATGGCTTTGAGGCGAACGTTGGTCGGATGCGTTTCGGGGTTGTCCGTCCCGATTTTCATCGAAAACTCTGCGGCTTCGCCGGGAAAGCGGACGAAGTTGACGGCCATCGCCGTCGCTGCCGACGAGGCCAAGAAGAAGCGTCGATTTTGCATGGGACGCGGGCTTTCCGCGCTTTTCCAGAGGCAGCCTTCCTTCCGGTTTCCACGCGCACGAACGGGCTTGCCGCGCTGCGGTTGCCTGAGGAACTCGAAATCTGCCGGAGAAAAGGACGCTATGGCGTTGCTCGCGGTTTTAATGACCGGATTGTTGGCGCAGGCATCGTTGCAGCCGTATCAGCCGCTCGTTGCGGGGGCGCGCTGGAACTATAGCTGCTCCGGCGGGATCGCGGCGACGCGCTCGATTTCGAACGGGTCGATTAACGGCGTTTCGGGTTTCGTGAACATGCTTTCGCTCACGATTCCGGGTCAGCCGAGCGTGCAGTTCGGCGAGTTGCAAATGAACGATTCGCAAGGGACGAAGACGGGCGGTTGGCTCTTTGCGCCGACGTACCCGAGCGTGCAAATCAATCCGCCGCAACTGGAGCTTCCGGTCAATCCGGTGTTGGGTCAGAATATCACCTTGCCGGACGGCTACGGCGGCACGATTACGGTGACATATGCAGGTTTGGCAACGGTAACGGGCTACGCTCGAGTATTTACCGGCGTCGCCGTGTTCAAAGAGACCGACAGCGGTAATCCACCAATTCCGTTTCCGCGGACAGTCTATATGGTGAAGGGTATCGGTGAGGTGCGCACCGATCTGGCCGGATCGCAGGGGCTGAATCTTCCCGCAACGTCCTGTACGCTGGCCAATTACAGCATTCCGTAAAGCTTACGGGTTTCCGTTCCCTCCGGAAGCACCATACACTTGACCGGTCGCGTAACTCGATTCGTGCGACGCGAGCACGACGTACGCTGCAGCTAGCTCAGCCGGTTGCGCGGGACGCGCCAAGGGTGTATTGGCGCCGAACGTCAATAGCGCGCTTTCCGGTTGGCCGCCGGATATTTGCAGGGGTGTCCAAACCGGTCCCGGTGCAACCGCATTGACCCGGATCCCCCGGTGCGCGACTTGCTTTGCGAGCGATTTGGTAAACGATATGATCGCTGCCTTGGTCTGCGCGTAGTCGATGAGATTCTCGGACGGATCGTAGGCTTGAACCGAGGTGGTGAAGATGATGCTCGAGCCGCGCTTGAGGTGCGGCAGAATCGCTTTCGTCAACCAAAAGAGCGCGTACTGATTCGTCTTGATCGTCCAGTCGAAGTCGTCGGTGGTCATCTCCGCAAGGTTGCGGTGGCTTTTCTGTCGAGCCGCACAATTGACGAAGATGTCCAGACCTCCGAGGGCCGATACCGCGTTCGAAACGAGCCGGCCACAAAATTGCTCGCTGCGAATGTCGCCCGGTAACGCGACGGCCTTGCGACCTGCTTGACGAATCAGCTGCATGACCTCGCGCGCATCCGGCTCTTCCTGCGGCAGATAGTTGATGACGACGTCGGCGCCTTCGCGCGCGAACGCGATCGCTGCCGCACGGCCCATCCCCGAGTCGCCACCGGTGATCAGCGCGCGCCGTCCCGTCAATCGGGAACGGCCGCGGTAGCTTTGCTCTCCGTGATCCGGCCGCGGGGTCATTTTGCTCGCAAGTCCCGGCCACGGTTGAACCTGCAGCGGCATGGGCGGACCGGGATATCGGTGCATGAGATCTCGCAGCGTGGTTTGATCGTCGCCCGTCGCCGCGTTCGCGGGTTGCGATGCGAGCGCGCTTGCGGCGATTCCGACGCCCAACTCGCCGACGAAGGCGGCACGAGGCGTTTTCATGTCGTTTCCTTTCTAGTCTTGGGGTGCCTCGCATTCGATGAGGTCTTCACCGCAGTTGAGACAGTGATCGTCGTTGGACGCGGCGCACGTGCGGCAAAACGCATGGTCGTATTCGCAGAGCATGACGCTCTCTTGGCCGACGACGGACGCGCCGCACGCATCGCAAACCTTCTTCATGCCCCATTCCCGAGCGACCGAATGAGTTTGTCGGGCGGCTGCATTCCGACGACCGCGAATCGGTTGGGCCATGCCATCGCCGGCACACCGCTCACACCGGCGCGGTACGCAGCCGAGATGAAATCATCGACTGTTTGTGCGTAACGGTGTTCGGCCCAAGCCTGCTCGACATCAGGCGCCGAAGCGCCGTACCGCTGCGCCAGCGGAACGATGATCGATGCCTGAGCGATATCCGCTTGCTCCGTGAAGAATGCGCGCGACACGTCGTGATGAAACGCTCCGCTGGCGTCATCGCCGCTGTACGCGCGAATCAACTCCGCCGTTTCGAGTGCAAAGCGCGAATTGTAATTGCGTGAAGGCGGATCGATCGGCAGGCCGACCGTTTGCGCGGTGCGGATCAGTCGCTCGCGAATTGCCGGCCAGGCCTCGGGCGGAAAAGGCTTGGGTGCGCCTTGCGGCGGCGTCTCGGGATGCAGCTCGAACGGCAGCCAACGCAGCTTCGCATCGAGCTCACGAGCGGCTTGTTCGGCCCAGACCGAGCCGAGATAGCAGTACGGTCAGACAACGTCGGACCAGACGTTGATGACACGCGCTTCGGGGCTCACTTGGCGCCGTAGGTGTACGAGGCCGGCTTCCATTCGCAAACGCTTCCATCGCGCATGACGAACGACTCGCAACCATCGACTTCCGGATTGAAGTCTGCGTTGAGGGCTTTGGTACGCGTCCAATCGACGTTGCTGTCTTGGCGCGCTGCGGCCCGAGCTTTCTGATATGAGAACTGCGAGGATTTGGTCAAGGCGTTGAGCGCGCGAACGAGGGTCTGTGCCTGCGTCATGGCGCCGATTGTAGCATGAAATATTTTTCGATTCTCGATCTCGTGCCGATTCGGCGAGGCGGGACGCCGGGCGAAGCCCTGGTTCGAACGATCGAGCTTGCCCGACACGCGGAGGCTTGGGGTTACCACCGCTACTGGCTGGCGGAGCATCACAACATGCCGGGAATCGGCAGCGCCGCGACGGCGGTCGTGATCGCGGCCGTTGCAGGCGCGACGACGACGATGCGGATCGGTTCTGGTGGCGTGATGCTGCCGAATCATGCGCCGCTCGTTATCGCGGAGCAATTCGGAACGTTGGAAGCGCTTTATCCGGGACGGATCGATCTCGGCTTGGGGCGCGCGCCCGGAACGGACATGGTGACGTCACGCGCGCTGCGGCGGGACCTTGCGACGACGTCCGATCGATTTCCCCACGACGTGCTCGAGCTTCAGCGTTTTCTCGACGAGGGGTTTCCCCAACATGGGATTCAGGCCGTCCCCGGGAGCGGCGCGAACACGCCGATTTGGCTTCTGGGATCGAGCTTGTTCAGCGCGCAGCTTGCCGCCGAGCTGGGCTTGCCCTTCGGCTTCGCATCGCACTTCGCGCCGGATCTGCTGTTCGAAGCTCTGCAGATTTATCGTGATACGTTTCAGCCGTCAAAGCAGCTGCCGCAACCCTATGCGATGCCGGCGATCATGGTCATCGTAGCCGACACCGATGAAGAAGCGCGGCGTCTGCTGACGTCGTCGCAACAAGCCACGGCAAACCTCGTGCGCGGCAGACCGGACCGGCTTCCGGAACCCGTCGATGTCGCACGAATCGAGGAGCTGCTCTCCCCCGAGGAACGCGCGGCCGTCGCACACCGGCAGATGTATGCCGCGGTCGGCTCGCCGGTAACGGTGCGAGAGCGGCTGGCGGCGTTTCTGAAACGCACGCAAGCCGAAGAGCTGATGATTACCGCGATGATCTACGATCAAGAGAGCCGGTTGCGTTCGTTCGAGCTTGCAGCCGATGTCTTGTCGACGTTGACAATTTCTTGACCTTTAAGGGTCTCAGGAAATTCTAAGTCCGTTCCGAGGAGAGCAGCGTAGCATCGTCGCGTGAGGCAACAATCGCGGCGATTCGACTCGTTGTTTCGCCGTGCCGCCGGCCTTCATCGCAACGGGCGTCTGAATGAAGCAATCGCGTTATACGAGCGCATTCTTGCGGACGACCAGCATGTGGCGGACGTTCATACGAATCTTGCCGTTGCGCTGCAGAACGCCGGACGTGCATCCGAAGCGATAGAGCATTACGAGCGTGCTCTCGAGCTGGAGCCGAACTCGGCGCATGCGCTCGACAACTACGGCGCGCTATTACAAAAGAGCGGCCAGCGTGCAGCCGCGATAAAACTGCACGAGCGCGCAATTGCCGTGGCTCCGCAGATGGCGCAAGCCTATCACAACCTCGGCAACGCCCTGCTGATGCAAAAGCAGCCCGAAGCCGCGATCGAGCAGTTGAAGCGCGCGGTCGAACTGCGTCCCCAATTCGCGGAGGCATGGAATTGTCTCGGCGCAGCGCATCATGCGATCGGAAAGGTCGACGCAGCTATCGAACATCTGCAGAACGCAGTAAATATCAATCCGAATTATGCCGAGGCTCATGCGAATCTCGGCAATGCGCTCCGTGATGACGGACAGATGCGCGAAGCGATCGACGCGTTTGAAAGGGCGGCTGAGCTGCAACCACGCGACGGTCGCTTTCGGCGCCTCCTAATCGAGGCACGCGGAAATAAAGCTTCCGCCGCCGAGGTGGGCTACCTGGAACGGCTCTTGCAAGAAGACGCCATCAGCGTCGACGATCGCATTCAGTTACATTTCGGCTTAGGGCATGCCTACGATACGGAAGAAGATATCGATCGCGCGTTCATGCACTTTCGCGACGGCAATGCCCTGGCGCGTTCGCTGATCACGTACGACGAGGTCGGTCATCTTCAAGAGATGCAGTTGCTGATGCGACTCTTCAACAAGACGCTGGTTCAAGCACTTTCAGGCTACGGCGATCCTTCGGATATGCCGATTTTCATTTTCGGAATGCCTCGCTCGGGCACGACCTTGGTCGAGCAGATTCTAGCGGGACACCCGCAGGTTTGCGCCGGCGGGGAAATCGGTGCGATGGTCGACATCATGCACCATTTCCCGAAGATCGAGGCGGATCCGAGCGATGTCGTAGCTTTCCGTGAGGCCTTTATCATGCAGCTCCGGAACCTCGGCGCGCGTTATGTAGGCCTTCTGCGCACGGTAAGTCCGGCCGCAGCCCGAGTCACGGACAAGTGGCCATGGACCTTCAAATTCATCGGGCTCGTTCATTTGATCTTACCCAATGCTCGTTTGATACACGTCCGTCGCTCAGCCGCCGACACGTGCCTGTCGTGCTTCTGCACGTTATTTTCAGATAATCTTCCTTACATGTACGATCAGGCCGAGATCGGCCGCTATTATAGCGCGTACCAGGCCATGATGGGCTTTTGGCGCGACGCACTTCCGGCCGGGCGAATTCTCGAGCTCGACTACGAGCTGTTGATCGACGACTTCGAAACGCAAGCGCGGCGCCTGGTGGAACATTGTGGGCTCGATTGGGACCCCGCGTGCCTGGAGTTTTGGAACGTGCGCCGTCCGGTGCGGACGGCGAGCTCCGTTGCCGTTCGGCAGCCGTTGCAGCGGCGCAGTCGCGGGCGTGCTGAAGCCTACAGCGCGCACTTAGGACCCTTACTCACGGTTCTCGAGGAAAATCTCCGCACAAGGACTCCAACTCCAGGGGTATAACGACTCCCGCTGCCCCTCGATAGCGTTCGGGCAGGAGCGCCGACGTAGCTCAGTTGGTAGAGCAGCTGTTTCGTAAATAGCAGGTCACCGGTTCAAGTCCGGTCGTCGGCTCCAGCCGCCCGAAGATCACGACGCGATCTGGGCGATTCTCGAACCGATGATTCGCGCCGGCGAGACCTATACGCTGGAGCGCGATCTCTCGCGCGCCGCCGCGCTTGCCTATTGGTTCACGCAAGGACATCGCCTCTTCGTATACGACGACGGCGAGATTTTGGGGACTTACTTCCTTCATACGAACGCCTTCGGCGGCGGGTCACACGTCGCAAACTGCGGCTACGTCACCTCGGCGAGCGCTACCGGGCGCGGCGCAGCGCGCACGATGTGCGCGCACTCGGTGGGAACGCTTCGGGTTCGAGGTCGGCGGGCGGCTGCCGGGAGCGTTCGACCATCCTACCCAGGGTCAGGCGGACGCCCTCGTCATGTTCAAGACGCTCGCTTAGCCTCAAGCCCCCCTGGCTGAAGGCCGATACCCGGTTTGAATGCAGCCTCTCCCGCATCGCGCCCCGGCCCGCGAGGACCGTCGTTCCGACGTTCTCGCGATGCTGCTCGCGCCGAGCTCCCCATCGGAATTCCTAGAACGCTACTTCGAGAAAGAGCCCCTCCACATCGGACGCGGCGATCCGAAGTATTTCCGAGAGGTTTACGACGTCGGCGAGATCGAGAGCTCGCTCGTCACGGGTGGGAACGAGCACGACAAGTTCGTTTTGATCAAGCACGGCACGGGTCAGGTCTCGAGCGACGACATGGTTATCGAGCGGCGGCATCCGCGCGCGCGGCATACGGGCCGCACTCCGAAGCTCGTCCTCGATCCGCGCGTCGTGCTCTCGTACTTCGATCGCGGTTATACACTCGTTATCAAGGACGCGTCGCTGTTCAGTCCGAGGCTGCAGAAGTTCGTGAATCGCGTGCAGCACCGCCTCGGCTTCTACGTGCAGACGAACGTGTATTTCACGCCGCCGAAGGCGCAAGGCTTCGACGTTCACCACGACACCCACGACACGCTCGTGATGCAAATCGAGGGGACGAAGAAATGGCGCGTTTACGAACCGGTCGTTCAACTGCCGGTGGAGACGCAGCCATTTTCCAAGGAAGAGCACGCGAAGCAGCTCAAGCTCAACCGCGAGGTTACGCTGAATCCGGGCGACACGCTCTACATTCCGCACGGCTTCCCGCACGAAGCCATGACTGCCGACGGCAAGTCGCTGCACGTGACGCTCGCGATGTGTCCGCTGCGCGTGATCGATTTGCTTGAAGCGATGATCGACTTCGCTGCGGTTACGGACGTCGAATTGCGCCGCGCGCTACCGCCGGGCTGGCACGAATCGAAAGATTTTGCAGCGCGCTTCACAGCAATGCTCTACGAACGGCTGCCGAAAGCGCTTCCCGCCGCGCACGTCCAACCCGCGAGCGAGATGATTTTGCGCGACCTGTTCGCCGTGACGCGCTCCGAGGCGGGCGGCTCGTTCGAGGAATGGGAGCGTTTTACGGCGCTCGGGCCCGCGAACACGCTGGTGATGCGCGACGACGCCCCTTTCATGCTGCGCCGCGCAGGGGAAAATCTCGAGCTGCTCGTGGCCGGAAAATCCCTTGCGTTTCCGGCTGCTTATGCGCCGTTGTTCGAGAAACTGCAAGCCGGGCCGATGACCATCGCGCAAGTCGACGCGACGTTGCCGGGGAACGTCGGCCGTCAGCTCGTGAAGATGTTGCTTCTCGAAGGGCTGATTGCGGTAAGCTGACCGCCTACATGTCCAGGCCGCCGTTGATGTTGAATACGGCGCCCGTGATGTAGCTGGATTCATCTTCGAGCAAGAAGCGCACGACGCGCGCGACCTCGTCGGGTTTTCCGAGCCTGCGCTGTGGGATCCGCTCGACGATCTTGTCGAGTATCTCCTTCGGAATCGCCCCGACCATTTCGGTCGCGATGAAGCCCGGAGCGACGGCGTTGACGGTAATGCCGCGCTGCGCAAGCTCGAGCGCGAGACTCTTCGTGAATCCGAATAGTCCGGCTTTCGATGCGGCGTAGTTGGCTTGCCCGATGTTGCCGGTTTGGCCGATGACCGAGCTGATATTGACGATGCGTCCGGAGCCCTGCGCGACCATGTGCTCGAGCACTGCCTTGGTCATGCGGAACGCACCCGACAGATTGACGTCCATGACGTTGGTCCAATCTTCGTCGGTCATTCGGCGCATCGTCTTGTCGATCGTGATGCCGGCGTTATTCACGAGAAAGTCGACCTTGCCCCACTGCTCGATCGCTTCTTTGACGACACGTTCGCAATCGTTGGGCGAATGAACGCTGCCTTGATGAATCGAGACGTGCGCGCCGTCTTTCTCGAGCTCGGTCTTTAGCTTCTCGGCGCCGTCCTTGCCGCGGCTGTAGCCGGCCGCGACCTTCACGCCGCCCGTTGCAAGCATGCGCGTGATCGCGCCGCCTATGCCGCGCGTGCCGCCGGTGACGATCGCAACTTTCCCGTCGCTGAACATCGTGTCTCCTCGCTAGGCGAAATTACAAGCGTTCAAAGATTGCGGCGATGCCTTGACCGCCGCCGATACACATGGTGACGAGCGCGTACCGGCCGCCGGTTCGCTTGAGCTCATAGATGGCTTTGATCGTAAGGATTGCGCCTGTGGCGCCGATCGGATGTCCCAGTGCAATGGCGCCGCCGTTCGGATTGACCTTGGCGGGGTCGAGCCCCAATTCTTTTGAAACGGCGCAGGCCTGCGCTGCAAAGGCTTCGTTCGACTCGACAACGTCGATGTCGGAGACCTTGAGGCCCGCGCGCTCGAGCGCTTTCTTCACCGCCGGGACGGGGCCGATCCCCATGTATTTCGGATCGACGCCGGAATGTCCGTAGGAAACGAGACGCGCCATGGCTTTACGTCCGGCGCGCGCGGCGGCGCCGGCCTCCATCATCACGATCGCGGCTGCGGCGTCGTTGATTCCGGATGCGTTTCCGGCGGTTACGGTGCCGTCGGATTTGAAGACGGCGCGCAGCTTGCCGACGCCTTCGAGCGTCGCGTCGGCACGCACGTGCTCGTCGGTGTCGAACGAGACGGTGCCCTTGCGCGACTTGATCTCGACCGGAACGATTTGTTCCTTGAAATGCCCCTTCGAGATCGCGGACGCAGCGCGTTTCTGGCTCTCGACCGCGAACTCGTCCTGGGACTCGCGCGTGATCCCATACTTGGCCGCGACGTTTTCAGCCGTGATCCCCATGTGCACGGTATCGAACGGATCCGTCAGCGCGCCGACCATCATATCGATCGTCTGACTGTCGCCCATGCGCGCGCCCCAGCGAAGGCCGGTTACGCCGTAGATACCGCGGCTCATCGATTCGGCACCACCACCCAGCGCGACGTCGGTATCGCCGAGCAAGATCGTCTGCGCCGCGGAGACGATCGCTTGCAGGCCGCTTCCACACAAGCGATTCAACGTGAGCGCCGCCGTCTCTTGGGGTAATCCGCCCTCGATCGCCGCGACGCGCGACAGATACATGTCTTTTGCGTCGGTATGGATGACGTTACCGAAGACGACGTGTCCAACCTCGGACGGCTGCACCCCGGCGCGCGTGACCGCTTCGCGAACTACGGTTGCGCCCAACTGGGTCGGCGGAACATCCTTCAGGCTACCGCCGTACGTTCCAATCGCGGTTCGGGCGCCGCTGAGGACGACCACGTTTCTTTCCGGCATCTTTCCCTCTCGCACAAATAGCGCGCGCGAGGCTTTCATGCTCGCGATTCAAAGATACCTTCATGGATCGAGCCAGCGATCTGCCGCTGATCGAGCTGCACGACGTTCGCGTCGTGCTCGGTCAACGTACCATCCTCGAAAACGTCAGCTGGCAATTGCGCGCAGGCGAACATTGGCTCGTAAGCGGACCGAACGGTTCCGGGAAAACGACACTCCTGCGCGTCATTCGCGGCGATCAGCCGATCGCGTACGGCGGCGGATCGCGCAGTTATCATCTGCGTGGGCGCGAAACGGACCCGCTCGCGGCGGCGAAATCCAAAATCGGCTATCTCGCGCCCGAGCTGCACGAGCGTCTGCTGCGGATGGAGCTGCCGCTCGACGTTCGTCACCTGATTCTCGGCGGTGTGAGCGGGACGCTGTATCTCGCGCAACCTCCGGTACCGGAAGAAGAAGCACGCGTTCAGCTCTTGGCGGAGCGGCTCGGTATCGCGCACCTTCTCGGCGAGCCGATGAACGAGCTCTCGTTCGGGCAGCTGCGCCGGGCACTGATCGCACGCGCGCTCGCGGGCGCGCCGCGCGTCGTCGTGCTCGATGAATTCGCGCATGGGATCGACCGGCAATCGCGCGACATCATCGCGCACACGCTCGCCGAAGCCGTCCGTGAGGGAACCTCGCTCGTCGTTGCAACGCATCGGCGCGAAGAGCTTCCGTCGGCGATCACACACGAGCTGCGATTGGAAGGCGGCCGGATCGCGCACGCGGGTGGGCTCGAGAAGCGCAACGCATTGCAACCGGCGCGCAACGGCAAAGCCATCGGACGCGCCGCCGGCGAGGTCATCCTCAAGCTCGAGGACGTCGACGTCTTTCAGGAAGCGCGGCATGCCTTGCGCGGCGTCAATTGGGAAGTACGCGCCGGCGAGCATTGGTTCGTCAGCGGCCCGAACGGTGCGGGCAAGTCGACGCTTGCGAAGTTGTTGTATGGCCGCTTGCGCTCGGCGTACGGCGGACGCGTCGAACGCGACGGCTCGGAAGGGAATCTTAGCGTTGCGCAGGTTCGGCGCTCGGTCGCGCTGATTTCCGACGATGAGCAGCTGCGCTATGATTGGAGCATTCCGGTCGAAGACGTCGTCGCGTCGGGCTTTTTCGCAAGCGTAGGACTGATGCGAAAGCCTGCGCCGGAACAGACAGCAACGGCACGCCGGCTGATGCGAGACTTCGGGATCGAGCATCTTGCGCGGCGGCGCTTCCTCGAGCTCTCGTTCGGTCAGCGCCGGCTGGTGCTCGTCGTACGCGCACTGGTGCGAACGCCGCGGCTCTTGATCCTCGACGAAGCGCTCAACGGCTTCGACCGCTCCGTACGCGCCTGCATCTTGCAGCGCGTCGAGGAGCTCGCAACCGCCGGAACCGCAGTCATCATGATCGGCCACCACGAGAGCGACATTCCGGATTGGATCGAGAACGAGCTGCGTCTCGAAGACGGCCGCGTAACCGGAATTCTGCGCCGCTAAGGATCGACATCCGGCGCGGAGCTATAGACGAAGATCGCGTCGGTGACGTAGCGCTCCCAGCTTTCGTCCGACGGATGGCTGCGAAGACTCACCTCTTTGTCGCCGGGCACGCGCGAAACGATATCGGCCGAGCCGCCCGAGTCCATTGCGAAACCATCGACCACGTGGTAGCGCAGCATTAGGTCGCCGAATTCCGGCCGCGTCATTCCCACGGAAATATCCGGCCAACGGCCGTCGACTTCGAAGAACAGCAACGTGTCGTCCGCGAGCCGCCCGACGCCGACGACGGGCCAACGCACGTCGTGCTCTGCCGGAGCCGGCGCATCGGGATCTTCGATCCACTTGCCGTCGCGAATCATGAGCGGACCGCCGCCTTCAGCCGTGACGATGTCGTCGTAATCGGGCGTGAGGTGATATTGCAGATCGAGCGTGTCGCCGACGCGCGGCGGTTTCACTTCCGCGTAACGCCCGAACGCCAATCCCATCCTCGCCGGCTGCACGGTGTCGATCGGCCCGACATACGTCACGCGATACGCTCCGTTTTCACCGGCGGTCGTCCCCGGCAATGGGTCGAGTGCAACGAACGTCGTCCCGGCGTGCGGATGGAGCTTTCCAAAGGCAGCCGTGACGATGCCGATCTTTCCGGGCGGATAGACGTTGAAGTCGTGTATCGGAATCGTGTGCGGCCCGTCGATCGCCTTGCCTGCGAACGTGTACTCGTCGAAGGTGACGCGATTTCCACGATGCACCGTCATCGCGTAGCGTTTCGTGGGCGAGCGCAGCAGCTTGCCCGAGATGACGAGGATGCCTTGCGGCGCATAGCTTTGGCCGATGTCGAAATAGTCGCCGTCGATGCCGAGCACGGCGCCGGTCCGCTGCCCCATCGTCGACGTGCGCTCGCCGCCGGAGGTAACGTGATCGTCGGCGAGCGCCGAGTTGAGGCTGATCGTCGGGTTTTTCGTGTCGACGGACGCGACGAAGATCGCAAGCCGTCCGTGATCTGATTCCAGGCGATATTTTGCGAATGTTACTCCAGGCGCAGTCGCTTCCAAGTGCGCTTCGCGCAGATTTGGTTCGGCCGCGACTTGAAGCATCAGGCGTTGAAAGCGCGCGACGTCATAATCTTCGAGGCGGCCGACGAACGTCAGCGGGACACCGTCGATCGTTCCCTCGACGAGCTTGGATCCGATGGCGTCCCGATCGATGACGAGTTTACCGTGCAATCCCGCAACCGTATGAGTCGGCACGCCGACCTGTAACGAGCCTCCGGCTAGCTCAGCATCGACGTGAAAATCCCCCAGCTCGCCATGCTGCGACTGCGCGCTCATCGTCACGCTACGCAGTTGGCCGCTGGAAGCGGCGATTTCGAGATCGGGCGGCGCCGCGACCGCGAGCAGCGGCGCAATGGGGAGCAATGCCGCGTCCCAGGTTTGAATGGTAATGCCTGCGTCTTCGTTCGTTTCGCCCGAAAACGGATACGATGTGCCTTGATCGACGACGTCGCCGCGGAAATCATAGGCGAGCTTGTCGCCGCCGGCTTGAACTTTGCCGCTGACGGACTCGACGTCGAGCGCGTTTTGCACCTGGAACGATCCATCGTTGACGATGACGCTGCCGCCGCGCCCCTCGAGATGCGCGATCGTTTTGACGATCGTCTCGAGATCCGTGCGCGAGACGACGGCCGCCGGATGATCGAGAACCATGTGCGGAGTCCCGCCGCTGAAATCGATATCGGCACGCGGCGCTTTGAGAATCGCGGAGCCGCTTGCGTTGCGCAGCTCGAAATTCGTCGCAACGAAGTGCCGCAGACCTCCGGAAAACGCGACATTGTCCGCACTCATCTCGGCACCGGTCATCCCTCGCATGGCGTGGCCCAAGAACATTCGGGGGAAGACCGCGCTCATTCCGATAATGAGCGCGAGAACGAACGCAGCAACAAGCGCAACGCTGAGCCGTGTCACGGAGACTGGAGTTTCGATGGTCAAATGGCTTGCCCTGGGCGTGATTGTTTGCTTGCTCGTCCTACCGGCTTCCGCGCAAACTCCGTTACCGCAGGTCGCGCCGGGAGGTAAGACACCTTATCTCGCCGTGCTCGTGTGGCACGATGTCGTCCCAGCCAAAGAAGTGTGGTTCGATACGACGCTCGCGACGTTCGAAGCGCAGCTAGAGGCGATTCACAAAGGTGGGTTCCACGTCATCACGCTCGAGCAGCTGCGCGATCATCTCGAGCACGGTGCGCCGGTGCCGTCCAAACCGCTGATGCTGACCTTCGACGACAACGGCTCCGGGATATACGCGTATGCGTTTCCGCTCTTGGAAAAATATCGCTATCCGGCCACGCTTTTCGTGCACACGAATTTCGTCGGAAAGACGACGAGCAAGCATCATAACACTTGGGCTCAGCTCGCCGAGATGGAGCGCAGCGGACTCATCGAGGTTCAAAGCCTGACCGCAAATCACCCACCCGATCTGCGCAAGCTCTCCGATGCGCTGGTCGTGCACGAGCTTCAGCTCTCGCGCAAGTCACTCGAGGCGCGCCTAGGCCGGCACATTTACGCCCTCGTCTATCCCGAGGACAACTACGACGAGCGCCTCGCGCGGCTCGCCTACGAGAACGGCTACGAGCTAGGATTCATCGAGGATTGGGGTAACGCGGCCGATTCGGACAACCTGCTGCTGATTCATCGTTACTCCGTGCTGACGCGCTTCGACCAAGCGCTCGCGGACGTTAGCGCCAACAGTCACTGATCGGCCTCATGCGCGCGGCCGCTCCCGTCGCCGGAAGCTGAAGAAGGTCTTCCATGGTTCGCAGAACCGTGTAATGGTCGATCGGCTCTTTGTAGACTCCCGGCTTGACCATCGGGCCGAAAAAAAGCGTCGGAATGTGGTTGCTCGCGTCAAAGCCTTCGTCCCATGTGAGGACGAAGAGCGTGTCGTGCGTTGCGCCCCAGGCGAGCAACGGAGCGATATGCTTTGCGAGCCATGCATCGCCCAT
>Ga0335072_10003501_pt1 | contig 23651 bp, 23 predicted proteins | sample Lox_Sample_21_FD_206725 | JGI IMG/M metagenome (GOLD analysis project Ga0335072, IMG submission 206725) | Soil microbial communities from Loxahatchee National Wildlife Refuge, Florida, United States - Lox_Sample_2.1 | ecosystem: Environmental > Terrestrial > Soil > Wetlands | place: USA... | reverse complement strand
CTGTGCACAGAGTTGGTTCCTTGCTCAGCCCGACTCGGCCCGCCGGTTGCCTGTGAGCACGATCCAGACCGGGCCAGGCGCGAAATTCATCGGCTGGCCAGACATCGTGGTGAAGGTGGTTCCGCCGGCCATGCGACGCCGGGACCAGCGGACCTGATAGGCCTTCCCGTTGCGCAGCACTGTCGCGGTCCCGTGCCCGAAGGTGCTCGCGAAGGGCGGCCGGCGGCCGTATTCCTTGTAGTTGGAGGTCCGCACGAGGGTGTGCTGTATCACGACGGTGGCGGCGGACATCTGCCGGTGTTCGGTGGTGGCTGCCCTGGCACCGTCGATCCAGACGAGCCAGCGTCCCTGTTTGGCTGACCAGGTGAACCGGTACGAGGCGGCAGGGTAGGACACCGATACCGATGAGGTACGGCGGCCACCTGGATTCGGCGAGCCGAACCTGAACCCGATGCCATGCGCCTTACTGGCCCCCTTAGCTTCGGCCAGCAACGTGCGGGTGTTCGCATACAGGTTGTAGGGCGCGATCCGGTTGTAGTTCCGGTAATAGCCGCCTACCAGCCCGGCGTACAGGTCCACGATCCTTCTGTCGTGCTCGATGACCCCGGTCAGGCGCGGCTGGGCTCCCGACCACGCGAACGCCGGCCGGCCGAACTGCCTGAGCAGTTCCAGGTCGTCCGATCTGGCGCTGCGGACCGGGCCGATGACCGGCGGAATGTGCGAGGAGAAGATCGCTAGGAAGCGGGTGAGGCCGCCCTCGACCGGCAGCACGTACACGATGTCCGCGTCGGTGATACCAGTCTGCGGCCGTGCGTACACGATGTTGTCGATCTTCACCGCGAGCACCCGCTGCAGCGACTTCACTGGCTCTCCGGTGAACGGGGACCGCAGCTGAGCCGGGGCTTTCCGGGTCGGGGTGGGAGTCGGGGTCGGGGTCGGCGGCGGGGCGGCCTTGAATACCGGGGCCGGCGTGCTGCCGATGGCCAGGCCAATGCCGACGGCGGCAGCCACGCCCGCGATCGCTCCTGCCGCCGAGAGGACGATCTTCTTGCGCGTCCAGTTCATCCCTGCCACGTCTGCCATTGTGCCTGGTAGTTGGCACTGCGTCGGCCCGCGCAGGAAACTCCCGAAAGTCTTTGGCGGCTGATGTCGAACCAGAGCTTGCCTGTTCGACGCACCGGTGAGAGCGCGGCCGGCGAGGACCGTGCAGGCAGACAGAGCAGAAAGGACAGCGGAGATGAAGTTCTTCGGGTACACCATGGGCGACCCGAACGCACCAATCGAGCCCGCCAGCCCCGAGATGTACGAGCGGATGAGCGCGTTCGTGGAGGAGGCGACCAAGGCAGGGGTGCTGCTGGCAACCGGCGGCCTCGCGCCGCTGACCGAGGCCGTCAAGGTCAAGTACTCCGGCGGCGAGTTCACCGTGCTTGACGGTCCGTTCTCCGAGGCCAAGGAGCTGGTCGGCGGCTGGGCACTGATGGAGACCAGGGACGTCAGTGAGGCGATCGAGTGGACCAAGCGGTTTCTGACGATCGCCGGTGACGGCGAAAGCACGATCCGGCAGGTCTACGGACCGTGACCGGGTCGCTGCGGGGCGAACCGGTCCTGGCCGAGGCCGGTTTGCCCCGCAGCGCGCGCGGTGGTGTGATCGGGTGGCGTGACCGACGCCCGGACGCAAGCGGCGATCGAGACGGTGATCAGGCTGGAATCGGCCCGCCTGATCGCCGGACTGGCGCGCTACACCGGCGATATCGGGCTGGCCGAAGACCTGGCCCAGGATGCCGTCGTGGCCGCGCTCGAGCAGTGGCCCGCCGAGGGCGTGCCACGAAATCCCGGTGCCTGGCTGACGACCGTCGCCAAGCGGCGCGCGATCGACTTCTTCCGCCGTAGCAGCGACCTCAGCAGGAAATACGCCGAGCTCGGCCGCAGCCTGGCAGCCGCCGGCGGGGAGGCCGTGACGCCGGATTTCGACCAGGCGTTCTCCGACGACATCGACGACGACCTGCTCAGGCTGATCTTTACCGCGTGCCACCCGGTGCTGAGCGTGCCGTCCAGGGTGGCGCTCACGCTCCGGCTGCTCGGCGGCCTGACCACGGCCGAGATCGCGCGCGCCTACCTGGTGCCCGAGCCTGCGATCGCTCAGCGCATCGTGCGGGCCAAGAAGGCGCTCTCGGCGGCGAGTGTCCCGTTCGAGGTGCCGTCATCCGACCAGCGCCCCGTCCGGCTGGCCTCGGTGCTCGAGGTGATCTACCTGATTTTCAACGAGGGATATGCCGCCACCGCCGGGGATGACTGGATGCGGCCCGCGCTGTGCGCCGAGGCGGTCCGGCTCGGCCGCGTGCTGGCGCAGCTCGCGCCCGCCGAACCCGAGGTGCAGGGCCTGGTAGCGCTGCTGGAGATCCAGGCGTCCCGGATCCCGGCCCGGACTGATGCGGCGGGTGAGCCGGTCCTGCTACTCGACCAGGACCGGTCCCGGTGGGACCGGCTGCTCATCAACCGCGGCCTGGCGGCGCTGCAACGGTGCACGGACCTGCGCGGGGAACGGGGTCCTTACGCGCTGCAGGCCTCGATCGCGGCCTGCCACGCCCGTGCTTTCCACCCCGAGGAGACCGACTGGGCTGAAATCGTCGCGCTCTATGAGGTGCTGGCCGAGGTGATGCCGTCGCCAGTCGTCGAGCTCAACCGGGCGGTAGCGATCTCCATGGCCTTCGGACCGGAGGCCGGCCTTCAGCTGGTCGATCAGCTTACGGCCGAGCCGTCACTGCGGAGTTATCATTTGCTGCCGAGCGTGCGCGGTGACCTGCTGCGCAGACTCGGCCGCGAGGAAGAGGCGCGGGCGGAGTTCGCCCGGGCGGCCGCGCTCACGAACAACGAGCGGGAGCGGCGGTTGTCCGCCGAGCGTGCCAGGGAGCCGTCCGCTGACCAGGACCTGCCCAACACCTGATTAACACCGCGCTTGAGCGTGGGATCATGGACAGCATGGCCGACTCCTTCGCTGCCCGGTTCGCGGCTGTCCGGTCCGCGCAGGGGCCGCTGGTCTGCGGGCTCGATCCGGCCGGCGAACTGCTGGACAGCTGGCGCCTCGGCGACACCCCGGACGGTCTGGACCGGTTCGCCGACATCATGCTCGAAGCGGTGACCGGCACGGCGGGCCTGATCAAACCGCAGTCGGCGTTCTATGAGCGGCATGGCTGGCGCGGCATCAGGACACTGCAGCGGCTAGTCAGCAGCGCTCGCGCGTCCGGGTTGCTCGTGATCCTGGACATCAAGCGCGGCGACGTCGGATCGACGAACGACGCCTACGCGGAGGCCTACCTCGGCAAGGGCGCGCCGCTAGCGGCCGACGCCATTACCCTCCATCCCTATCTGGGCCTGGCAGCCATGGGAGCTTTCGTGTCACGGGCCGAACAGGCCGGCAGCTGCCTGCTGGTTGTGACGCGGTCGTCGAACCCGGAGGGCAGGGCAGTGCAGGCTGCGGTGGCCCGGTCCGGAGTCACGGTCGAGGAAGAACTGCTGCGGGAGATCGGCGCGCTCAACGAGCGCCTGGCGCCCGGCCGGATCGGACCGGTGGGCGCGGTCGTCGGGCCGACTCACCTGAGCCCGCGGCTCGACCTGGCGGCTGCCAACTGCCTGTTCCTCGCGCCCGGAGTCGGCGCCCAGGGCGCGACACCGGCGGACGTGGCGTCGGTGTTCGCCGACTGCCCGGACCGGGTCATGCCGAGCGCCTCCAGGTCCCTGCTGTCGGCCGGCCCGGACACCGGCCGGCTACGAGAGGCGATCGCGGCGCTCGCGGCCGACTTCCGCGCACTGCTGCCCGGTTAAGTCGGCCGCGACGCCGGTCGTGGGCGTTCCCTGAAACTAATCCCGTCAGCCGGTGTAACCGGGAATGCCAGTTCCCGAGATCGTGGTGCTCACGTGCAGGTAGACCGGTCCCTTCCGGGCGCAGGCACGGAAGGAGAACGGGAACTTGATCGAGGCGAAGTCGCCGGGCGCGTACACGCGCAGGGCGTCGGCCGTGGCCGGGCGGCAGGCGGCCCGGGAGAAGTTGCCGACATCGGTGATCTGCAAGACGGCGTGAGTGGTCTGGTAAGGCTGCAGCGTCACGGTCAATTCGGTGTAGGCGTGGTTGCGCGCGGCCGTGCTGCCGAGCTGCCTGCCGTTGCGGCCAAGCGCCGACACGCCAGGGAACCCGTACAGCGTGCAGGCGTGACCGGAAACATTGGAGATCTCAAGCTGGTAGTAGGTGCTGCCCGCGGTCGCGCCACCGGGAACGCCCAGCCACGCGGTCAGTGAGCTACGGGCGCATCGCGGGGTGGCCAGGGCATGGGTCCCCGTCGTAGTCGCGGCCGAACTAGCCGTGGCGGAACCAGCCGTCGCGGAACTAGACCCGGCGGATGAGGCCAGGGCAACGGCCGGCAGCAAGACCGCGGCGCTCGCGATCGCTGCGGCCATGATCGTGCGGCGCGGTGATCGGGTCATCAGCTTCATGGTGTGCTCCTTAGTGAGTAGCGCTGATGGCCCTATGACGCCGTTGATGCCGCGGCGGTTGGACTGCTAAGCGGCAGGCGGGCCGACGGCGTGTCGCGGCTCGCCAGCAGAACGGCCGGGTCGTAACTTGAGACAGCTGCTAGCTGGCACCGCCAGGCGGCGGGAACACGAGCTGTAGCCGTCGACAGGAGCTTTCATGATCTTCATCACCGCTAAGTTCCGGGTCCTGCCGCAGTACGCCGACTCCTGGCCGGAGATTACCGGGCCGTTCACCAGAGCCACCCGGGCCGAGCCGGGCTGCCTGTGGTTCGAGTGGTCAAGGAGCGTCGATGACCCGAACGAGTATGTGCTGGTCGAGGCGTTCCGCGACGACGCTGGAGCCGACCACGTGCAGTCCGAGCACTTTGCCGAAGCGCAGCGAACTATGCCGCGTCACCTCGCGGCGACGCCGAAGATTGTCAACTTCACCATCCCGCAAGACGACTGGTCGCGGCTCGGTGAGATGGCGGTGCCTGGCGGCGACTAACCGGGGTCGGCGACTAACCGGGGTTGAGGCCGAGCGCGCCGGCCAGCTCGGTGTAGCCAGGCAGCGGGTCAGCGTCGGCTTCGGTCAGCAACTGGATGCACACGTGGTCGGCGCCTTGCTCCAGGTGCCTGGTGAGCTGAGCCGCGACCTGGTCAGGACTGCCGTGCGCGACGAGCGCGTCGATCAGCCGGTCGCTACCGCCGCCCGTGCTGGTGGCATCCGTGCTGGTGGCGCCCGTGCTGGTGGCGCCCGCGCTGCCGGTGACTGCCAGGTCCTCGTCGGTGAAGCCGAGGCGGCGCAGGTTCGAGGTGTAGTTGACCAGGTGGAGGTAGGGATTGGTGACGCGCTTGCGGCCTAGTGCGCGCGCCCGTGTCGCATCGGTGTCGACCACGGCCTTCTGCTCGGGCGCCAGCAGCCGGTCGGGGCCGAGAATCTCGCGTGCCATCCGGGTGTGCTCGGCCGGCACCAGATAGGGGATCGCGCCGCCGGTATGGCTGGCAGCCAGCCGCAGCACCCTCTGGCCGAGCGCGGCGAGCACGATGCGATGAGCGGGAACGCCGCCCGCGACGAGCTGGTCCACGTACGTCGCAAGGGTGTCGTAGGGGCTGGCATACTGCTGCGTCGCTTCCGGGTGACCAGCGCCGATGCCCAGTACGAAGCGATCGGGGTGCTTCGACTGGACTCGGGCGTACGAACGCGCGACTGTGGCGGCGTCGTCCTTCCACATATTCACGATGCTGGTACCGACGTTCAGCGTGGTCGTCGCGCTGAGGAGCTCATCGGCGAAGGCGAGGTCGCCGTCGGGCGAGCCGCCGAGCCACAGGGCGCCGTAGCCGAGCCGTTCGAGAGCGGCGGCCAGCTCGGGCGTCGACTGGGTAACGCTTCGCCAGATACCGAACTTGCCGAGCCGGCCAGCCAGCTCCGATGTCATCGGTCCTCCTTCGACGGCGCAGCCACGTATCCCACCATCATGCTCGCGCGGCCTTTCCCGCTGGCCTGCTGCCCTGATCTCGCGCTGCCAGCTAGATACCCATGAGCCTGGCCATTAGCTCCATCTGCTGGTCGAAGAACTCAGCCCTGGCGTCGATGACGTTGTTGAACTGGCCGAACAGCTCGAAGCTGACCACGCCGAACAGCTGCAGCCAGCAGGTCAGCCCCGCATGCATGAGCTCTTCAGGCAGCCCGGGCGCGATCCCGTCACGGGTCCGAGCCAAGTCGGCCAGTACGGCCTCGGGCACGGGCCCCGACGGCAGGAAACCAGGCCCGGTGACCGCCCCGGATGTGTACCCGTCGGTCAGGATGCGCGCCAGCACTGCCGGCGTCCTGGCAGCCGCTGCGATCGTGTCTTGCGGGGCGGCGTATCCCGGCACCGGACTGCCGTAGAGCAGCGCGTATTCGGCTGGATTCACCAGCGCCCAGTCCCGGACAGCGTGAGTAGCGCTGAGCCACCGGGCCCGAAGCTGAGCCCGGTCGGTCACCGCTGCGTCGGCCGATTCCACCGCCTCCCCGAGCGCGTTATAGCCGTCGAGTATGAGCGCGGTCAGGAGGTCGTCCCGGCTGGCGAAATACCGGTAGAGGGCCGACGACACCATGCCCATGTCGCGGGCGACGGCGCGCAGCGACAGGTTCGCCCCGTCGGCCGCCAGATGGCGGCGCGCGACCGCCTTGATCTCGTCGATCATCTCTGCCCGGACCCTGGCCCGGATGGATGCTGCCGGCATAGCCAAGATTATTGCACACATTCGAGAGCACTGCTCTTGCATCTGCCCGGCATATGTGAGACTGTTGCTTACAACAGAGAGCAGTGATCTCACCAAGTAAATCTGCTCGCACCAGGACAGGAGACGGAAGTGTCCGAGCACGTCATTGTCGGAGCAGGCGCAGTTGGATCAGCGGTCGCCGAGCTACTTGCGGAGCGCGGCGAGCACGTCCGCGTCATCAGCCGGCGTGGCACCGGGCCCGAGCATCCCGCGATCGAGCGAGTCGCCGCCGACGCGACTGACGCGGAGCGGCTGACTGAGCTATCGGCTGGGGCCGCCGCGCTCTATAACTGCGCGAACCCGCGGTACCACCAGTGGTTCACTGACTGGCCGCCGCTGGCCGCCGCGCTGCTCACCGCCGCGGAGCGCAGCGGGGCTGTGCTGGCTGCGATGAGCAACCTGTACGGCTACGGGCCGGTGGACGGTCCGATCGGCCAGAAGACGCCGCTTGCCGCCACTCATCCCAAGCTCCGGCTGCGGGCACAGATGTGGCAAGACGCGCTCGAGGCTCACCAGGCAGGCCGGATCCGGGCGACTGAAGTGCGCGCCAGCGACTACATCGAACAGAACTCGCTGCTGTCCACCGCGATCGGCAAGCCGCTGCTGGCTGGCTCACGGGCGTACTCACCCTGGCCGCTCGACGTGCCGCACAGCTGGACATCGATCGGCGACAGTGCCCGTGCCCTGGTAACGGTCGCGGCCGACGAGCGCTCACTCGGCCAGGCATGGCTTGTTCCCACTGGCCCGGCGCTCACGGTCCGGCAGCTGGCGACCCGCTTCGCCGAAGTCAATGGCGCGCCGGCCGCCAAGCTGACGGCCATCCCTTACCCGGTGATGTGGACAGCCGGCGTGTTCTCGCCGCTGATCAAGGAACTGCGGACCACGCGGTATCAGTTCACCGCCCCGTTCGTGGTCGACTCCAGTGCCACCACGCAGATGTTCGGCCTCCGGCCGACACCGCTCGATGATGCGCTGCGGGACGCAGCCGCACGGCTGCAGGGCTAGCCGCGGGATATCTGGGTCAGCCCGGGACGGTGAGCTCGGGCTGCTCCGGACCCGGCAGGATGTCAAGGCGCTCCTCGCCCGTGCGCAGCGCCCGCAGGATGACCTTGCCGGCATACTCCGGGCTGTGAGCCGCCGGGCCGCGACGGTTATCCCGGCCCGGCAGGAAGCGGCCGCCGGCGAACTCGGTCGCGGTAATGAACGGGACGACCAGCGAGACGGCGATGCCGTCGCCGGCAAGTTCCTGCCTGGCTACCGCGGTCAGCATGTTGACGGCCGCCTTGGTCGCGGCGTAGGCGCCTGCGCCTGGCATCACCATCCTGGTCGTGCCCGAGCTGACGTTCACGATGCGCCCCGAGCCCTGAGCGCGCATGGCCGGGAGCACCGCCTGCGTCATCGCGACGACGCTGATCACGTTGACATCGAGCACACTGGCGAATTCGCCCAGGTCGAGGGCGTCAAGCGGCTGGTGCAGGGCGACGCCGGCGTTGTTCACCAGCCCGTCGACCCGGCCGTGGCGGTCCAGCGTCAGGTCGACCAGGCGCGCGATGTCGGCCAGATCGGTGACATCGGTGCGCACGGCCAGTGCCCCGCCGAGAGCCTGGCCAAGCTCGGTGATCCGGTCTGCCCGCCGCGCCGCCAGGACAGGACTAGCGCCGGAGTCGTGCAGCAGCCTGGCGGTTGCCGCCCCGATGCCGGACGATGCGCCGGTCACGATCACTACCTTGCCGCTGAGGTCAGAAGGGTCCATGCGGCTCAGTCTGAAGCCAGGACGGCCCGCTCTAGCAGCCGGGGCCGGACTTGACGCTCATCGTGGCCGTCGGGACCAGATACCGCGCGAAGTGTCACAGTGTGGTTAAACCTCGCTGCCGCCTCTCACAAATCGGGCTGAACAGCCGTATAAAAAATGCAAGAAGTCGAGACTTTCTCTCGCCGCAGGCGCCCCGGGCCGAAGGAGTTGTCGCATGCGCAGGACTCATCGACTAGCAGCGGCAGCCGCCGCGCTAGCACTGACGACCCTCGTGGCGGCCTGCGCGGTCGGCGGCGGAGGCACGATCGGCGGTGGCTCCGCGGTGAAGGGGCAGAAGATGAAGGGCGGCACCGTCACCATCGCCGAGGTGGGCGCATCGCCGAACGACATCTTCCCGATGCTGCCGGCGACCAACTCCAACGGCTATAACGGCGTCCTCACTCTGGGCCTGTGGCCCCCGCTGGTGTACTCGGGCGACGGTGCGAAGTCAGCCCCAAACCCGCAGGAGAACCTGTACAGCTCGCTGAAGTACTCCGACGGCGACAAGGTCATCACGATCGACCTCAAGCCGTGGAAGTGGTCCGACGGCGAGCCGATCACCAGCCGCGACTTCACCTTCGTCTACAACCTGCTCAAGGCGAACTACAACGACTGGTTCGACTACGTCGCTGGTCTGTTCCCGGTAGACGTGGCCAAAGTGAGCACGCCGAACGCCCACACGGTCGTGCTCGACCTCACCCGTTCGTACAACCCGACGTTCTACACCGACAACGTGCTCGCCACGATCCCGCTGCTGCCCCAGCACGCCTGGGACAAGACCTCGGCCTCCGGCAAGGTCGGCAACTATGACGAGACCAAAGCCGGCGCCAAGGCAGTGTGGAACTTCCTGCAAGGCCAGGGCACGAAGATGGGCACCTTCGCCACGAACCCGCTCTGGCAGGTCGTCGACGGCCCGTGGAAGCTCGCCGCATTCCAGAGTTCCGGCTACTACGCCTGGGTGCCGAACAAGAGCTACTCAGGCCCGGACAAGCCGGTGCTGAACAAGGTGATCTGGACGCCGTTCACCACCGACACGTCCGAGATGGACACGCTGCGCTCCGGCACCAGCCTCGACCTGGCACAAGTGCCGCTGAACGACGTCCGGCAGATTCCGGCGCTGAAGTCCGAGGGCTACTCGGTGGCGCAGGTGCCCGCGCCTGGCGTGGCGGAGATTCTGCCCAACTTCTACGCTCCGGTCGCGGGCATGCTGTTGCGCCAGCTGTACATCAGGCAGGCGATGGAGTACCTGATCAACCGGAAACAGATCGTGCAGAAGGCGTTCGCTGGCTACGCCGATCCCGGCAACGGCCCGGTGCCGACGATCTACGGCCAGCAATGGGACTCGCCGCTTGAGAAGGCCGGCGGGCCGTATCAGTACTCTCCGGCCAAGGCCATCGCACTGCTCAAGGCACACGGCTGGAAAGTGGTGCCCGGCGGGACGGACACGTGCACTAAGCCGGGAACCGCCGCGGACGAGTGCGGCGCGGGCATCACGGCCGGCGAGCCGCTGACCTTCCAGTTGCTGTTCGCGTCAGGGACAGAGTCGTTCGACGAGCAGAACGCCGCGGTCCAGTCCTCCGAGTCCCTCGGCGGCATCAAGATCACCCTGAAGTCGGAGCCGTTCAACACGCTGGTGTCCACCACCGGTACGTGTAACGCCCAGTCGCATCCAGCCTCGATCTGCAACGACTGGCAGATACAGCAGTACGGCTACAACGAGTACCTGATGGATCCGAGCGGGGCCGGGCAATTCAACACCGACGCCAACGGCAACTACGGCGGCTATTCAAGCCCGGAGATGGACAAGCTCATCAACGCCACCGAGTACGGCTCGAGCAACGCGGCGTTCTTCGCCTACGAGGACTACGCCGCCAAGCAGCTGCCGCTGCTCTGGCTGCCGAACGAGTCCACGGTCTTCGTGTACAAGAGCAACCTGGCCGGGGTCACCCCGCTCAATCCGTTCAGCGGGCTCTACAACCCAGAGGTGTGGTACTACACCAAGCCAGCTTCATGACCTGGTTCCTCGTCCGCAGGATCGGGCAGTCGGTCGCCGTCATCATCGGCGTGATGATCCTGACGTTCATCCTGGTGCACCTTGAGCCGGGCAGCACGGCGCGGGCCGTGCTGGGGCTGAAGGCCACGCCAGCGAAAGTGGCGATTTTCGACAACACCTACGGGCTCAACCGGCCGTTGCCGGTTCAGTTCTGGCTGTACTGCGTCCACGTGCTGCACGGTAACTTCGGGATTTCCTACGTGGCCGGGCAGCCGGTGTCGACCCTGATCGCGCAGCGGCTACCACGCGATGCCGTGCTACTCGGCCTGTCCACCTTGCTCGCGCTGATCATCGGCATTCCGATGGGCCTGTACCAGGCAATCCACCACGGGACGGTGCGGGACGACGTCATAGCGGGCACCTGGTTCACGCTGTACTCCGCGCCCGATTTCATGGAGGCCCTGCTGCTCATCGCGGTGTTCAGCGTGCACTTCCACTTGCTGCAGCCGAACTTCCCTGGCGGCATCACCTCGGTCGGCGGGCTGTTCTCCGATCCCAACGCGCTGATACTGCCGGTGATCGTGCTCGCGATCAACAGCGTGGCCGGCTACAGCCAGTACATGCGTTCGTCCGCGATCGAGGAACTAGCCCAGGAATACATCCGCACCGCGCGGGCCAAGGGCCTCGGCGAGCGGCTGATCATTATCAGGCACCTGCTCCGGAACGCGCTGCTGCCGATCATTACCATCCTCGGCTTGTCGCTGCCGGACATCGTGGCCGGCGCGGTGATCGCGGAAGCCATCTTCAACTTCCCTGGCATGGGCCTGCTGTTCTGGCAGTCGGCGCTGGCGCACGACTTCCCGGTGATGCTCGGGGCGACGCTGATCATCGGCGTGGCGACAGTAGTCGGCAATCTCGCCGCGGACATTGCCTACGGCGTTCTCGATCCGAGGATCAGGCATGCAGTCTGACAGCGCGGCGATTGCCGGACCGCTCGGTATCACGCCGGAAGGCGGCGATGTAACCAGCCGAACCGGTGGCAGGAACCTGGCCCTTTACGACTTCCTGCACAGCAAGCGCGCCATGGGCGGCTGCGCGACGGTTCTGCTGCTGGTCCTGTTCTGCTTCGTCGGGCCGCTCATCTACCGGACGAACCAGACGACGGTAAACCTGAACCTCGCCAACCTGCCGCCGGGGAACGGCTACCCCCTTGGCACTGACGAGTACGGGATCGACATACTCGGCAGGCTGATGGTTGGCGGTCAGTCGTCGCTGGAACTCGGGTTCGCCGTTGCGATTGCCAGCACGGTGATCGGCGCTCTCTACGGTGCGATCTCCGGCATGGTCGGCGGCGTCCTCGACGCGTTCCTGATGCGGATCGTCGACACCCTGCTCGCCGTGCCCACGTTCATCCTGCTGCTCATTGTGGCCAGCATGTTCACGCTCAACCTGACCACGATCATCCTGCTGCTGACGCTGCTGTCCTGGCCGTATGTCTGCAGGCTGGTCCGCGCGCAGGTGCTGTCGCTGCGGACCCGCGAGTTCGTGCAAGCATCGACGTCGATGGGCTCGACGCGCACGCGCATCCTGTTCAGGCACATGGTGCCGAACACGTTCAACATCTTCATCGTGACCGCCACGTTCGCGGTAGCTGACTCGATCTACGCCCTGTCGGCACTGAGTTTCCTCGGGCTCGGGCCGCCGCCGCCGTTCGCCGACTGGGGCACGATGCTGACCAACGGCGTGAACGACCTGTTCGACAGCTACCCGTGGGAGGTCTACCCGGCGCTGATCGTGCTGGTCGTCACCGTGCTGGCATTCCGCCAGATCGGCGACGCGCTCAACGACATCGCCTCGGCGCGGTCGTCGGTCAGGTAGCCGCTCACACCGGCAGAACACTGTCGGCTGCTCGGCCTACCCTGGTAACCGTGACAGCCACGGACCCGATCCGGGATCGGTACGAGGACCTGGTCGACGAGTTCACTGGCGTCGACGGCGTGGTGCCGCCACGCGGCGGGGGCGGCTTCGGCCGTAGCGCGTTGCGGTACGAGGGCAAGATCTTCGCGATGCTGGTTCGCGGCAGGCTTGTGCTCAAGCTGCCAGCGAGCCGGGTGACCGCGCTGATCCGATCCGGTAACGGCATCGCCTTCGACGCCAGCAAAGGCACCCCGATGCGGGAGTGGCTCAGCCTGGATCCTGACTCCACGCTGAGCTGGCTGTCGCTCGCCAGCGAGGCGCTGGAGTTTGCCCGCGGAGCGGGCCAGAGCACTAGGCCGGTCTGAGGAAGGCTGCCAGGGCCGCGGCGAGCATCGCGGCGTCGGCAGTTCCGGTCAGCTCGCGCGCGGAGTGCATGGCCAGGGTCGGGTTGCCTATGTCCACAGTCGGCATTGCCAGGCCGCCGGCCACAATCGGCCCGATCGTCGATCCGCTCCGGACGCCGCTCTTGTTGACGAAGTACTGCACCGGGACGCCGGCCTGCTCGGCTGCGAGCAAGAAGGCCGCCTGAGTCGGCGCAGTCGTGCTGTAGAAGACGTTCGCGCTGACCTTTACCACCGGGCCGCCGCCGAGTGCTACCCAGTGCCGCGGTTCGTGCCGGTCGGGATAGTTCGGATGCGTGGCGTGCGTCATGTCCGCGGACACGTGAAGCGAGGAGGTAACCGCGCGCAGGAAGTCACCTCGATTGCCGTCGCGGGCGAGCACGGTGCGCTCAAGCTGCCTGCCCAGCCAGGCGCCGTCCGCCCCGGTGGCGGATCTGCTGCCGATCTCCTCGTTGTCGAACAGCACGATCGCGGTCACATGCTCCGGAGCCGGCTGTGCAGCGACCGCGCACAGTGCTGACACGCACGCATGGGAGCAGGTCAGGTCATCCTGCCGGCCCGAGCTGACGAACTCCTCGTTGACGCCGGCGAGCGTACCGCCTGCGAGGTCATAGGTGACGAGCTCGTGGCTAAGCACGTCGTCGGAGCCAACGCCGAGTTCGCGCGCCAGGAACCGGCTGAACCCGCCCGGCTCCGGGTCGCCGAGCGACCAGATGGGTACCACGTGCTGCTGTGCATCCAGCTTGAGGCCGGAGGCGCGGATCTCGGGATCCAGGTGGATCGCCAGTTGCGGCACCCGCAGCACCGGCCGGGCCACCCGGATCAGCCGGACTTGCGGGCCGCCTTCCGCGCGGACAACCACACGTCCGGCGAGTCCCAGGTCACGGTCCAGCCACGAATTGAGCAGTGCGCCGCCGTAGATCTCGACGCCAAGCTGGCGGAAGCCGGCCTGGCCAGTGTCTGGCCGCGGCTTCACCCGCAGCGTCGGGCTATCGGTGTGCGCGCCCAGCAGCCGGAACGGCGCGTCGGGAGCGGTGCCGTCCGGGACTATCCAGGCGAACACCGATCCGCCGTCCACCACGACGTAACGACCAGGACCGGACGGCCAGACCCCGGCCTGCTGGACCTCGGTGAAGCCGGCTGCAGTCAGCCGCCGGAGCGCTTCGACGGCGGCATGATACGGAGACGGTGACGCGTCGAGGAAGGCGATCAGGTCCAGGGCGATGTCGCGGGGGCTGCTCATCGCTACATCTTGGCATGGGCCATCGGCATGACCGGTCCGGCGGGCCAGGCTGCCGTGGCAGGCTTGGCTCCGCCGGACGAGGGTCTGCGTGCCTATGCCGCAACCGCCTCGGCGCCAGGTTCCGTGACCAGATTGGCGACAGCCCGATGAGCCACCTGGCCAAAGTCCGGCTGGGACAGGCAGCCGGCTACCTCGTCACCGCAGACCTGAGCGTCGAATCCATCGCCAGGCGAACCGGTTATGCCAGCAGCGCCTCCCTGTCCAAGGCATTCAAGCGCGAGTTCGGAGTCTCACCCGGCCATTACCGGCGCTGCCGGGGAGACATCGGCGAACTGCGAATTCACTAGCGCCTGCGGGCGGCGCCGGCTCAGCCGGAGTGCGTGCCGAGATTCCGGGTACTTCGGGCGCCTGGAATTCGAAGTAACCAAGGAGCTGAGAGTAATGCTTGCGCTTATTGCCGCAGTACTGTTCACGATCGCGTTCATCATTAACGCCGCGGGCATCGCCACCGATGCTGTGTTCGCACCGTTCAGCCTGATGTTTGCTGGCCTCGCTCTGCTGGCGTTCCACCTCACCGGCAATGGCCCGGCGATGCCGGCCTACAAGCGCAGGCGCCGCTGAGCACCGCATTGCCGGATTGCCCGGCGGTTCCGGGCTACAAGTCTCGCCCGCTCCGTTCGTCGACGGGGAGTGTGATGTCCAGGCTGGTGCCTGCGCCGGGCGGGCTGTGCAGCAGGAGGTGGCCGCCGAGTGCTTCAGCTCGGTCCCGCAGCCCCATGAGGCCGGAGCCGCGGCTGACGTCGGCGCCGCCCTGGCCATCGTCGCGGATGAGTATGTGAAGGACGCGGTCACGTTCGGCCACCTCGATCTCGACGGCGGTGGCGCGGGCGTGCTTGGCGGTGTTGGTGAGGGCTTCGGCGACGGTGTAGTAGGCGGCGGTCTCGACCGGCTCGGGCAGCCGTCCTTCGAGCTGGATGTCGAGCTGAGCCGGGACCGCGCACCGGCGCGCCAGGGTCCGCAGCGCGGGACGCAGGCCGCCTTCGGCCAGGATCACCGGGTGCAGCCCGGAGGCGATCTCGCGCAGTTCGTTGAGTACGTCGTCTAGTCCGGCGGCCACTTCGTCCAGTTCGTGTGCCAGCTGGCCGGCTCCTGCCGGTGCGGTTGCCTGGGCGGCGCGCAGGTCCAGGGCGAGGGAGACCAGGCGCTGCTGGGCGCCGTCGTGCAGGTTGCGTTCGATGCGGCGGCGGGTGGCGTCGGCGGTGGTGACGATCCGCGCGCGGGAGGCGGTGAGGGCGGCCTGTGCCGCGGCGTTCGCGATCGCGGTGCCTGCCAGTTCGGTGAACCCGGCCAGCCGCGTCTCGATGCCGGCCGGCAACGGCCCGGTTCGGGATTCCACCACCATGACGCCCCACAGGCGGCCACCGACGCTGACCGGCACGCCGACCGCCGCGCGTATGCCCAAGGCGAAGGCGACCTCGGCGAATTCGCCCGAGGCATCAGCGCGGCCGTCCATCCGGGCCGGCCGCTGGGTCTGGAAGATCGTTGTGTGCAGGTTCTGCCCGCCGAGCTTGTGCCGGGCGCCAACCTCCGACACCGCCGTCCCGCTGCCCCAGGTGGCAACTACGGTGATCGTGTCGTCGGTGTCGTACCTGCCCATCGTCGCGTGGTCGGCGTGCACCAGCCGCCCGGCCTCCCCGGCGACCGCGGTGAGCACCTCGGCGGGCGGTGCTGCCCGGGCTACCAGCGTTGCCACCCGTCGCAGCGCGGCTTGCTCCTCGGCGAACCTGCCAAGATCCACCCGGGCCTGGGAGTTGGCGATCGCGGTGGCGGCTAGTTCGGTGAACCCGGCCAGCCGTGCCTCGGTGCCGGCCGGCAGCGGCCCGATACGGGATCCCGCGATCATGACGCCCCACAGCCGGCCCTCGACACTGACCGGTACGCCGACGGTCGCGCGGAGGCCGAACTTGCGGATGGCCGTCGCGATCGGGCCCGAGCCCCGGTCATAGTCGTCGATCCGGGCCGGCCGGCCCGTCTGGAACACCAGCGTTGGCACGTTCAGCCCGCCGAGCTTTAGCCGGTTGACGGGGAAGCCGGCACCGGCGCTGCTCCAGGTGGCAACTACTGTCCTGAAGTCCTCCGGGTCGTACCTGGCCATCGTCGTGTAGTCAGCCCCCAGCATCCGGCCGGCTTCCTCGGCAATCGCGGCGAACACCGCTGCCGGCGGCGCCGCCCTGGCCACCAAGGTCGCCACCCGCCGCAGCGCTGCCTGTTCCTCGGCGAACCCGCGCAGTTCCACCCGCGCCTGCGCGTTGGCAATCGCGGTGGCGGCTAGTTCGGTGAACCCGGCCAGATACGCTTCGGTGCCCGCCGGCAACGGCCCCGCGCGAGATCCCACCGACATCAAGCCCCACAACCGCCCTTCGACGCTCACTGGCACGCCGACGGTTGCCCGGATGCCGAGCGCACGGATCGCCTCGGCGGTCGGACCTGAGCCGTCGGCGTAGTTGTCGATCCGCGCTGCCCGATGAGTCTGGAACACCAGCGTCGGCACGTTCCGCCCGCCGAGTCTTATCCGGTTGCCGATGGGGAATGCAGGATCAGCGTTGCTCCACGTGGCGACGATTGTTCTGGCGCCATCCGGGTCGAACCTGGCCATCATCGCGATGCTGGCGCCCAGCAGTCGACCGGCTTCCTCGGTGATCGCCGCGAACACTTCCTCGGGCGGCGCGGCACGCGCCACCAGCGTCGCCACCTTGCGCAGCGCCGCCTGTTCCCCCGCGATCCGGTCATCGCCGGCTCGCCCCGGCAGGGCCGCCATCTTCGCAAGTTTATCTACTGGCATCGCGCCTGGCCGGCAGAGAGGACTTCCCTGCCGGAAGGGCGATAGTTAGCGTATTTCCTGATGTGCAACGGATACTCCGCTGCTGACGCGACAGGAGAACGTGCATGAAAGTCGACCCGGCCGCGGCAGGACTTGACGAGCGTCGGCTCGAACGCATCACCGAGCACCTGCAGCATCGCTATATCGACGCCGGACGAATTGCTGGCTGTCAGGTCGCAGTCGCTCGTCATGGACGGGTGGGTTATTTCCGGTCGCTCGGCCGCCGGGACCTCGAACGGTCGCTGCCCGTCGAAGAGGACACCATCTGGCGCATCTACTCGATGACCAAGCCGATCACCGGCGTGGCCCTGCTGTCGCTATACGAACGCGGAATGTTCCAGCTGAGCGACCCGGTGACGCGCTTTATCCCGCAGTGGCGCGACCTGAAGGTCCGCGAGTGCGCGGCAGACGGCACGGAGCGGCTTGTCGATCCGCACCAGCCGATGACGGTACGTGACCTGATGATGCATATGTCCGGTCTCGGTTTCGGCGGCGGCAAGACCCTGCAGGAGCTGTTCTCGGCCGACAATGCCGACCGTGGCCAGGGTTTCGCGCCTGGCGCGCGACGTGGCCCGAACGCCACCCTGGCTTCCATGGTTGACCACTACGCCGGATACCCGCTGGAGTTCCATCCAGGTACGCACTGGCTGTACTCGGTGTCGACGGATATCTGCGGACGGCTCGTCGAGATTATTTCCGGCCAGCGCTTCGACGACTATCTGCGCGAGACCATATTCAAACCCCTTGGCATGACCGACACGAGCTTCATGGTGCCCGATGAAAAGGTCGGCCGCTTTGCCGCGTGCTACCGCCGGGACGCCAGTAAACGGCTCGTCCTGGCAGACGATCCGGAGCGGAGCGGCTACCGGGCGGAGCCGTCGTTCTTGTCCGGCGGGGGTGGCCTGGTCTCCACTACTGCTGACTACCTGCGGTTCTGCGAGATGCTGCTCGGTCGCGGCGAGGTGGAGGGCGTGCGCATCCTGGGGCGCAAGACTGTCGAGCTGATGACCGCCAACCATCTCCCCGGCGACGGCGACCTTCAGTCGGTCGCGATACCGGGCGGATACGGCGAGGTGGGATTCGCCGGCATGGGATTCGGGCTTACCGTCGCTGTCGCGAAGGCACCCGAGGCCACCCAGGTCATTGGCTCGGCGGGGGAGTACATGTGGGGCGGCGCCGCGTCGACGATCTTCTGGGTCGATCCTGCCGAGGACATGACAGTGATCTTCATGACGCAGTTCCTGCCGTCCGGCACCTTCAACTTCCGCGGGCAGCTCAAAACGCTCGTCTATCCGGCGCTCACCGACTAGCCAGGGGAGAAAAGATCATGCAGCTCACGCAGCGAATGGCGGCTGTCGCGACGGCAGCTGGCGTGGTGCTAGCCCTGAGCACAACGGGGGTCGGGGAGGCGGCACCGAGCTCATCGCGGCCTGCGCAGCCGGCGGGGGCCACGGCGAGGTACACGCTTCAGATTATCGCGATCAACAGAGCCGGCCACCACACAGCTATACAGCCGACTGTCGCCTCCGTCGATGGCGTGCCAGTAGCCACCAGCCGCCAGACCGTCAAGATCCCGGCGGGCCGGTACCTCGTCGGCGCGGCGATCGCTACTCCGATCCCGGGGCAAGCATCGCCGAGCTACACGCTGGTGGCGAAAGAAGTCAGGGTCACCCGCAGCAGGACGGTCACGCTCGACGCTCGGACCGGGCGGCTACTCAAGGTGGCATTCAATGCCCGCGGAGCGCGGCAGGTTGTCCAGGGCGCGACGCTCTGCGGAACCAGCCCGGGCGCCATGCTTGCGGGCGTCTATAGCGACCCGACGGGCACGACCTACGTCGCGCCTGTGCCGAAGGCAGTCCGGCTGTTCTACCAGAGCCGGTGGCAATCTGCGGCCGGCACGCTGTATGAACTGGCCGGTTCCGCTGCTCGCGGCAGCAAGGCGGCGCCGCACTTCAGCGACCGGGTGTCCCGGCTGGCTCGCGTCCGGCTGGAGCTGCGAAGCGGCACTAACGCCGCTGGCCCGCAAGGTGGCTTCGCCTTGGCTCATGGCCCCGACTGCGGGCCCGGGGGCGACATCCTGCCGGTGAGCGCGCCATGGGCAGCTACGAGCTATCTGCAGGCCGGCCCCTGGTCGGGCGTCATCGGTATCGGCGCGCGCACGCTGTACTGGTCAGGCAAGTTCAGAACACGCCATCGCTATACCGTGAGCCTGGGCTCAGCCGTGTACGGCCCGTGGCTGCCGTTCGTCAATGGCGAGCTATTCCCCAAGTTCGACAGGCGGACGCTTGCTTTCGGCTCCGACGGTTTCTTCAGCGATCCGGCAGCGATCGGCTCAGATTGCGCGGTGCACATCACGAGCACGCTGCTGAAGGGCCGCGCAACCCTGAAGCGGCTCAGGCAAGATGGCTGTAGCCAGACTGACCTGGACAAGCGTGTGGCTAAATCCGGCTGGTACCGGCTACGGGTGGTCGGATCGCAACGTGCCGCGCTCTCCTCGCGAGTGACTGTGACCTGGCGGTTCTACCTGCGCACCGGACCGCAGCTGTCGTGGCCGCGTGCCGTGCCGGTGACGCTGACCGGTTTCCGGCCGCAGGGCCTTGACCTGGCGAACAGCGCGCTCCCTGGCGCGCTGACGCGCATCGCTGTGACGATCAAGAAAGGCGCGTTTCCGGACTCGCGGGCGCCGCGGAACGTGGTCAGAACCATTCGCATCGAGGCGTCGTTCGACGGCGGGAAAACCTGGCAGGCGGTCAAGCTGACGCGACGGGGCTCGCGCTTGTCTGTCGAGGTGAGAGACCCCGCCAGCGGCACTGTGTCGCTGCGCTCGACCGTGGTGAACACGGCAGGCGACAGCACGGTGCTGACCGTCTACAACGCGTACGGTGTCAGGCAGGTCACAAGCTCGACGTAGTTGCGCGGGCCATTCGACCGTTAGCATCTTGCTAGAACACGTTCTAGTTGAGGCGCAGGGGACTGAATGCACATCAGCTTTACTGCTGAGCAAGAGCAGCTTCGCCAGCGACTGCGGGACTACTTCGCCGAGCTGATGACCCCTGACCTGCGGATGGCGCTTGCCAGCTCAGACGGCGAGTACGGCGATGGCGAGGCGTACAAGCAGGTCGTGCGTCAGCTCGGCCGGGATGGCTGGCTGGCGATCGGCTGGCCGGCCGAGTACGGCGGCCGGGACCTGTCGGTCCTCGATCAGCTGATCTTCACCGACGAAGCGGCAATCGCCGGGGTGCCGGTGCCGTTCCTGACCATCAACACGGTCGGTCCGACGATCATGCGTTTCGGCACGACCGAGCAGAAGCAGCGATTCCTGCCCGCGATCGCGGCCGGCGAACTGCATTTCTCGATCGGCTACTCCGAGCCTGGCGCGGGTACCGACCTGGCGTCGCTGCGGACGCGGGCGGTCCGCGACGGTGACAGCTATGTGATCAGCGGTCAGAAGATGTGGACCAGCCTGATCCAGTACGCCGACTACGTCTGGCTGGCCTGCCGCACCGATCCGGAGGCACCGAGGCACAAGGGCCTGTCCATCATCATCGTCCCGGCCGACGCGGACGGGTTCTCCTGGACGCCGGTCAGCACGCTGGCCGGCGTCACCACCAGCGCCACGTACTACTCCGACGTGCGGGTGCCGCTGACCAATCTCGTCGGCGAGGAGAACAAGGGCTGGCCGCTCATCACCAACCAGCTCAACCACGAGCGGATCGCGCTGACGTCGGCCGCGCCCGTTCAGTCCGCGCTCGCGGCGGTGACCGACTGGGCCAGGTCGGCCAAGCTGGCTGACGGCCGCCGGGTCATCGACCAGGAGTGGGTGCAGCTCAGCCTGGCTCGGGTCCATGCGAAGGCCGAGTTCCTGAAGCTGGTCAACTGGCGCATCGCCGCAGCGGCGGGTTCGCCAGGCCCGGCAGCCGCTTCCGCGACGAAGGTGTACGGCACCGAGCTGACAATCGAGGCTTGCCGCCTGCTCCTGGAGGTACTCGGGCCAAGCGCGGAAGTCAGGACCGGCTCGCCCGGCGCCGTGCTGGCCGGACGGATCGAGCGAATGCAGCGCTCCGCGCTGATCCTCACCTTCGGCGGCGGCACGAACGAGGTCCAGCGAGACATCATCGGCGCGGCCGCGCTAGGCCTGCCGTTCAGCCGCCGCTAGCCCGTCCCAGCACGAGGGGAAACGATGGACTTCTCGCCGACGCCCGCCCAGGACGACCTGAGCGCCCTGACCGGCCGGATCCTGACGGACCTGGTTACGCAGGAGCGGCTGCGGCAGGTCGAGGCCAGCCAGGAGCGGTTGGACCGCGATCTGTGGTCCGAGCTCGCCAGGGCTGGCGTTCTGTCGGCAGCACTGCCTGAAGCGGCCGGCGGCGCCGGATTCGGCCTGCTTGAGCAGTGCAGCGTGCTCATCGAGATCGGCAGGGCGGTGGCTCCCGTTCCTTACCTGGCCTCGATTGTCCTCGGCGCGGCGACGGTAGCGGAGTTCGGCAGCACAGCCCAGCTGGCGCGCTGGGCTGAGCCGGCCGCCCGCGGCTCGGTGCTCCTGGCGGCCGCCCTGGCTGAGGACGACAGCGAGGACCCGTCCGCCCCGGCGACCACCGCGCACCGGTCCGACGGCGGCTGGAGGCTGACCGGCACCAAGACCAGCGTCCTGGCGGGAACGGCCGCTGACGTGCTACTCGTTCCCGCAAGTACGCCGTCGGGCGTGGTGGTCTTCCTCGTCACCCCCGGCGACCCCGGTGTCGCGGTGCGGCCGCAGCACGTCACTGGCGGGGATGCGACCGCGCTGGTCGAGCTCGCCGGCGCGGTGCTGCCTGACGACAGCGTCCTCGGAAGTGTCGCGGCTGGCCGTGACATCGCTGCCTGGCTGGCGGCCCGTGCGACGGTCGGCCTGTGCGCGCTGCAGCTCGGCGTCACCGAGCGCGCGCTGGAACTGACTGCCGCCTATGCGCGCAGCCGCGAGCAGTTCGGTAAACCGATCGGCAGCTTCCAGGCCGTCTCGCAGCGGCTCGCCGACGGCTACATCGACGTTGAGGGCATCCGCCTCACCCTCTGGCAGGCCGCCTGGCGGCTGGCAGCCGGACTTCCGGCGGTGACCGAGGTAGCGACGGCAAAGTTCTGGGCGGCCGACGGCGGCCACCGGGTGGCGCACACCGCGGTGCACGTTCACGGCGGCGTCGGCATCGATGTGGAGGGCGCGGTGCACCGCTACTTCGCCGCTGCCGTGCACAACGAGTTCGCGCTCGGCGGCGCCACGGCACAGCTTCGCCGGATCGGCAGGGCACTGGCTGCTGATTAACCGGGCTGGCGTGGTTAGCCGAGTACGGTCGACAGGCCGCCGTCGACGGGGATGACCGCGCCGGTGAGGTACCGCCCGGCGCGCGACGCCAGGAACAGGGCAGTGCCCGCCATGTCATCAGGCTCGCCGACCCGTCCTAGCGGGACCCTGGCGGAGATCGCCGCGCGGGTCTGCGGGTCGTCGAGCGCGAACGCCATCATCTTGCTGTCGAACGGGCCGGGCGCGATCGCGTTGACGGTAATCGACTCCGCAGCCAGCTGGCCGGCCAGGTGCCTGGTCAGCATGTGCACGCCCGCCTTGGTCGTGCTGTAGGCGTAGGTCTCCATGGCTGGCACCCGGAGGCCGTCGATCGATCCGATGTTGATCACCCGCGCCGGATCCTGCGGGCTCGCCGCCGCCCGGAGCAGCGGCAGGCTGCGGACCGAGAGCTCGAAGAGCGCCTTCACGTTGATGTTGAAGAGCTTGTCGAACGCGTCCAGCGGGTAATCAGCGAGCGGCGCGCCCCAGGTCGCTCCCGCGTTGTTGACCAGGATGTGCAGCCGGTCCTCGCGCTCGCCGATGACGTCGACGAGCTGCCCGGCGGAGCCGGGCGCGGCCAGGTCCAGCGGGACTGAGATGCACTCGCCGAACTCTGAAAGCTCGGCTGCCTTGGCGTCACACGCCGCTGCCTTCCGGGCGGTGATGTAGACCCGGCAGCCAGCCTGGACCAGGCCGCGGGCAATCATCGCGCCGATCCCGCGTGACCCGCCGGTAACGACTGCGACTTTCCCCGATACCGAAAACAGGTCGCCACCGGGCTGCGAGCCTGCGTCACTACTGCTGTTGGTCACTGCGCGTTCCCTTGGTCGAGGTCGTTTTCGTTAGTCGCGTAGCGACCGGCTGCCGCCAGCAGCGCCGTGCGCGCGTCGCCGATGAGGCTGGCGACGAGCTCCGCCGCCGGGAGGTCGCGGCTGAGCTCGTGGGTCTGCCCTGCCCATAGGTTGACCAGGTCAGGGTTGCCGGCGCTGCGGCCGGCGGCGCGCACCGGACTGGTCAGGTAATGCACTTCGGGATAGGCAGCCGGGGCGTGGTGGGCGTGGTCGTCAAGGAACTGGTTGCGGATGCCGCGGGCGAGCCGGCCGGTGAAAGCCCGCGTCAGCGCCGTCGAGGTCGCGCTCGCCACTGCTGTCCGCTGCAGCGGCGTCGTTCCTGCCTCGGGGCAGCGCAGGAACGCCGTGCCGAGCTGCGCCGCCGCCGCGCCTGCCGCGAGTACGGCGGCGATGGCCTCGCCGGTGCTGATGCCGCCCGCGGCGACCAGCGACAGGCTCGTGCGACTGCGTACTAGCTGAAGCAGCGACAGCAGGCCGAACCCGCC
>Ga0335072_10003500_pt1 | contig 23655 bp, 25 predicted proteins | sample Lox_Sample_21_FD_206725 | JGI IMG/M metagenome (GOLD analysis project Ga0335072, IMG submission 206725) | Soil microbial communities from Loxahatchee National Wildlife Refuge, Florida, United States - Lox_Sample_2.1 | ecosystem: Environmental > Terrestrial > Soil > Wetlands | place: USA... | reverse complement strand
TGGCGGAGTGACGAATCAGGCCGTGGTGAGCGTGTTTTAGTGGAGGGTGTCTGTCTGGTGACAGTATCGGGATTTATACCCCGTAACAATTCCCTAGCCGGAATGGAGTTCGATTCTCCCGCCCTCCGTTATAAGCTTATTATCTCATTTGCACTTGTCAAGGAGAGTGCTCATTGGGCATCAAGCAGCTACCTCTAGAGTCGGGCAGGGTAATTGTGGAAGTCTTCGAGGCTCTTGGATGGAAATCCACACGGAGCAAGCACAATCATTATGTCCTTACCCGTGAAGACAAGCCCCATCTGTACCTATCAATTCCCGATCACAGAAAAGTAGATCGCCACCTGCTGAAAGCAGAGATCCGGAAAGCGGCCATTACCGAAGAGGAATTCCTAGACGCTCACGAAAAAATCTAGGCTCCTACCAACTCCAGTTCTGGGGTTTTAATGCGAATACTTTTACTAGTGGCTGTCTTTGAAAGGGTGCGCTCGGGACGCTCATGAATAAACTGCATGAACTGCACCTCAAGACAGGCACGAATCGCGTCCTGTATGTTCTCCATAGCCTCGCGCTCATCTTTTCCCTGAGATATACAGCCAGGTATTTCTAGGCACTCTGCAACAACAAATCCATCCTCACCCTTTTCAAGGGTAACCGTCAGCGTCGTCGAATTCTCTTTGTTCTCTTTAAACATACGTCCCAACATGGCGAATACCCTCCATCCACGACGGATTGTGTGGGTCTGTACGTGCTTCACTAGGGAGGAAGACAACTGTCGCCAAATTTCTATTGACTGTCAAGCCCAAAATATATTTGGCTACTGTTAGACTCTACAACAATCCATAGGGATTCAAGAGCATTTTTCGTTCCATGAAATCTTAGATGTAAACAGTTTCAGGCGAGAGGCCTCTTAGAAATGCACGATGAGCGGCCCTGTCACGGCATTCTCATTGCACCATCTCCTGCGTGTCTGTGTCAAGTGCATAATCATCCTTAGCGAGGGATTGACGACTTTGTTAACAGCCATCAGGCGCTGTTTATCGGGAAAATCTGTCTCTATATCCAGAATAGCAAAATAAGCGAAATGGTATGCCAAGTTTCCAGGATTTTAAGTGTAATCGTTTGAGCAGTTTACAAGAAAATTGACCGTTTGGGGGCTTGACAAGATTCAGCGGGGCTTCCGGCTGCGGTTTTGCCGGAGCGCCGAGGTCTTCGGTCCTGGCCGGGTGCCCGCTTTCGTGCTGGCACCCGGTTCTGTGATATTGACTAGACGATCCAGCCGCCGCCTACTACCTCGTCGCCGTCGTAGAAAACGGCTGACTGGCCGGGCGTAACCGCGCGCTGGGGGGCGTCGAAGGTGGCTAGAACTTCGCCGTCTCCTGACATTTCGATCGTGGCCCAGGCGGGGTCGTGGCGGTGGCGAATCTTGGCCTTGACGCGCATGGGGGCGTCGAGCGAGGGGATGGAGATCCAGTTCAGGTCGCGGGCGCGGAGTGTCCGGATGGTCGTCTCCGGCTCGCTGCCTACCTTTACCTGATTGGTCACGTTGTCGATCTGGATCACGTAGAGCGGCGTGGGCGACGAGAGGCCGAGTCCCTTGCGCTGTCCTACGGTGAAGTTGTGGATGCCGTGATGGTGTCCGATGACCTCGCCCGTTGTCGACACCAGCTCGCCGGAGGAGTCGGGCATGGGCTCGCCCTGCTCGTCGAGGTAGGCGTCGATGAAGCGCTTGTAGTCGCCGCCGGGGATGAAGCAGATCTCCTGTGAATCGGGCTTCGCGGCGAGGGCGAGCGCGTGCTGGCGGGCGATCTCGCGGACCTCGGGCTTGGTGTAGCTGCCGAGGGGGAAGAGGGTGCGCGAGAGCTGGTCTTGAGTTAGACCAAACAAGAAGTAAGTTTGGTCTTTCGAAGTGTCGGCGGGGCGCTTGAGGATCCAGCGGTTGCGCGCGGGGTCGTACTCGTTGCGGGCGTAGTGGCCGGTGGCGATGCGATCGGCGCCGATCTGGCGGGCGCGGATGAGCAGCTGGTCGAACTTGAGGTAGTTGTTGCAGAGCGAGCAGGGAATGGGCGTGCGTCCGGCGAGATACTCCTTGACGAAGGGGCGGACGACCTGCTGCTCGAAGCGCTCCTGCTCGTTGAGCAGGTAATAGGGGATGCCGAGCGACTCGGCCACGCGCCGCGCGTCATACACGTCATCAATAGAACAGCAACGGCCCTGGACTTCCTCGGGCATGCCCTCCTTGCCGGCGAGACGGCGCTGGTTCCAAAGCTGCAGCGTGAGGCCGACGAGCTCGTAGCCCTCGTCCTTGAGCATCGCGGCGACGGTCGAGGAGTCGACTCCGCCGGACATGGCTACGGCTACCGTGTTGTTGAAGGTTGACTGCATGATTCGAAGACCCAGGTTAGCTTCGCGAACCCTTCGGTTTCTCTCAGGGCAGGCTCTGGTGCACCCTTCTAGTATCTCATTTTCCACAGGTGAATAGTGGGTGCCCGATGTCTCGATTCTAAGACATGGGATCATCGCAACCCACATCTCAAAGCGAGATGTGGGGCACGCGGCACCTGGCACCCGGGGACGGCGAAATGTCGCGTGCCTTGGAACTTCCCATCGCTCACCTGCGTAAACACCTTCAGCGCCCGGGAGGTCTGAATGCTCTGGTTCTACGAATCTTTCTTTCCCGTGGTCTGGATTCTCTTTTTTCTCTACTGGCAGATCAAAGCCGTCAATACCAAAACCACCCAGCGCCTCGAGCCGGCTGCCTCGCGCATCCTGCGCGTCTTCATTTTCCTGATCGCGATCGTCCTCCTCTCGACAACTCGCATCCCGCTGCCCTGGCTTTACCTCCAGCTCTGGCCGGCTGGCTTTTGGCCCTTCTGGCTGGGAGCTGCTATCACCATCGCCGGCCTTCTGTTCGCCGTCTGGGCGCGCGGGTACCTCGGCAGCAACTGGAGCCGCTCCGTCACCATTAAGCAGGGCCACGAGCTGATCACCACCGGTCCCTATGCCATGGTCCGTCACCCCATCTACACCGGCGTTCTGACCGGGCTCCTTGGCACCGCGATTGCTCTCTCTCAAGTGCGCGGGTTCATCGTTTTCGTTCTCTTCTTCCTCGCGTTCTGGATCAAGCTCCGCATGGAGGAACAGTGGATGCGTTCCCAGTTCGGCGAGGCGTATGCCACCTATGCTCATCAGACCGCTGCCCTGGTGCCTTACCTCCTCTGATAGCCGCGTCACGATCTCAGCGCCAGCAAGACCGAGTTGGACCAACCCGAAGCGTTGAAGCTCGATCAATTCTCGGTTCCGGTCGAGTAACCGGCAAACAGGAAGTTATCCCGAAATCCCAGTGAAGTCCCGATTTCGGTAACTTCACCTCAAATTGGCCGTTTTTCAGGTAGAAGCACCGGGCTTCAGCCCGGTGAATAAAGCTCCAAATCCAAAGGGGCTTTAGTCCGGGCCTACCTGGCGCCACCCATAGCCTGCCGCAACTGCTGTTCAGCCGCTGGAGGCCAGTACTTGCAGTCGAGTTGCAGGAAGACCGACGTGTAGGGGATGGCCATGTTCGTCTTGAGCACGAGGATGTGGAAGGTCTGTCCGGCATCGTTGATCTGCTTGATGAGGGTTTCGTGCGGGAGCGATTGGACGGGGCGGTCTTTGAGGATTTCTTTCAGCTGCTGGCGGTAGGCGCTGACTCCGGGCGCGGCCTCGTCGGTGACGTAGGGCAGCTCGGCGTCGAGGTAGACGTTGGGCGTGATGTGGATGGAGTGGTCGAGGGTGCCGAGCACGATCCGCAAAACCTGAGGCAGATCAGCGCCGGACTCGATGGTTTCGACTCCCGGCGACACCTGGAGCGGATAGGCGGAATCGACAATCATGATCCAGTTGCGGTGGCCGAGGAGCGGGAGTTCCTGTTGGAGCTTGATGCGCCAGTCTGTGGCTGTTTCTGTGTTTGGGGCTTGGGCGTGGGATGTAGGTGCTGCGAAGATGAGGGCGAGCGATACGGCTAGGATGATTTTTTTCATGGCAGGATGAGCGATTTCATTCCGCCATTCACTATAAGCATCTCTACCCACATCTCAAAAGCGAGATGTGGGGCACCCGGCCGATCACGAAATTGCCACTGCCGTCAATGAGAACGAAAAAGATTCCACCTGTAGTCGAGCCGCTCTGGTACTGCCACCATGTCACACATCGCCGCTGCGGACAACAGCCCCACTCAAGCCAAAACAGGGCTTGAATGGGCCACCCCGCCATCTACTAATTCACTTTGCAAGCGCATAGACGACAGACTCCGTATATAAAAATCACAATCCATGCCAGCGAAAAGAGGACAGGGATAATGTGAGTCAATAGACTAGGGTGTAGGCCGCTGCCTGGATGTTTGCCCGCAAAATCGAATCCGTCGTCCTTCAGAGAAAGCTTATTTTCGATGTCCTTAATTGCCTTCCACCAGTACCTCACGTAACTGTGAACAGCGATGCTGCTGAGAAGCCAAATAATTGTTGAAGCTAGGCCGATAAGCGAAAATGCCAGCGCTACTAAGAAATGAGAATGCTCTATAAGATACCAACATCCAGCCAGAGCTCCGGTTTCAAATGCCGCGAAGTAATTGTTCCGCTGCCAATATGAATCAACCTCGTAGCGCCATGTTTCGAAGATAGTTTTATATACTTCGAATTTTTGCTCTGTCACAGTCCTATCCTCGTGCCCTGTCAACGTCGCTTCAACAATCGAGTTTTAGTATATGTGTGTTACACTAAAACCACGCTCAGTGATTTGGTTGTGAGCCGTTCTCGCCCTCCAAAGCTAGACCGCCTGGCACGTAATTTTCCAAGCCCCTACAGCGTAGCCGCTCCGTGATGGAGTGGGTCCATGTTCGCATTGTGCGGCATGCTAGAGGCAGCGTCCGGCAGAACCTCGTGTCGAGAGGTAACTTCAGTCTCGACCATTGGATTTGATTCACTCGGGTTTTCCCATACGCACAATATTCATTCTGGCAGTGGGCGTGTGCCTGCTTTCGGATTTCAAGGTTTCACAGGGTTAGGGCCGCAATTTGAGGCTGGCGAAGAGAACAACAGATCCTTCGACTGCGGTCCCTTCGGTCGCTCCGCTCAGGATGACAAGTCCTGGCGAAGTGGTCAGTGTGAAACAACCTATAAGGACATAATGAACCAATTTTCAGATTTCAATTTGTCGCCGGCGCTCAAGACGCGCCTGGCGGCTGCTAATTTTGTTACGCCTACTCCTGTGCAGGAGAAGGCGATTCCTCCCGCTCTTGAGGGGAAAGACGTGCTGGCGACGGCGCAGACGGGCACGGGCAAAACACTCAGCTTTCTGATTCCGATCATCGAGCGGCTGCAACACTCCGAGAACAAGAATGCGAAGGCGCTGATTCTGCTCCCCACCCGCGAGCTGGCCATGCAGGTCGAGCAGGCGTTCCGCAAGGTTGCCGGCGGCTCGAATCTTCAGGTTGCGCTGGTTTGCGGCGGCATGAATGAAGGCCCGCAGCTGCAGTCGATTCGCAAGGGAGCGCGGCTGATTGTGGCGACTCCGGGTCGTCTGGAAGACTACCTGAAGCGCAAGCTGGTCAGGCTCGATCAGGTTGAGATTCTGGTGCTTGACGAAGTGGACCGCATGCTCGACATGGGTTTTCAGCCCGCGATCCGGCGCATCTCCGATGCGATTCCGGCGAAGCGGCAGACGCTCTGCTATTCCGCGACACTGGATGCGCAGATTAAGAACGTCGTGCGCGACTATTTGAAAGATCCGGTCCGGGTCGAGATCGGATCGGTGCTCAAGCCTTCGGAGAACGTCGAGTTGCAGAGCTTTGAAGTGGAGCAGGAAAAGAAGCTCGAACTGCTGGAGCACCTGTTGCAGTCGGAGAAGGGCAGCTTTCTCGTTTTCGTGCGCACCAAGCACGGCGCGGACCGCGTGGCGAAGAAGCTTCACCGTTCCGGCTTTGGCGCAACGCAGATTCACGGCGACCGCTCGCAGTCGCAGCGGAATGCCGCTCTGCGCAGCTTTTCGGAAGGCAAGCATCGGGTGCTGGTAGCTACTGACGTGGCCGCTCGCGGGATCGATGTTGCTCATGTGGCGCACGTGGTGAACTACGACATTCCCAAGGTGGCGGAAGACTTCGTCCACCGTGTCGGCCGCACCGGACGCGCTTCGAGCCGTGGCGTAGCTTCGACCTTTGCTGCTCCCAACGAAAGAAGGAACCTGCGCCGGATTGAGAAGACGCTGTCGATTCAGATGAAGCGGTTTCGGGTGAAGGGGATGGCTCCTTCGACGGGCTCAAGGCAGGCTGTTCAGGCTTAAGAGTCTATGGCTTGGAAAGGGCGTCCTGTGGGACGCCCTTTTATTTTGGTGATATTTGATTGTGGTTTGTCGGGGAAAGACCCAGGTTAGCTTCGCGAACCTGGGGCACCCACTTTTGTGATTTCATCCGGTTTTGTGATTCAGCCTAGGGTTCCTGCGTTGACTGGGGCTAGTTCGCGTAGGCGGCTGGCGGCAGTGGGGATGATTTCCAGGGCGAAGTCTACGTCTTCGTCGGTGTTGAGCTTGGTCAGGCTGAAGCGCAGGCTGGCGCGCGCTCTCGCGGGGCTAAGCGCCATCGCAGAGAGGACGTGCGACGGTTCGGCGGCGCCGGAAGCGCAGGCTGATCCGCCGGAGGTGCACAAACCCTTTAGATCGAGAGCGATGACGAGGGCTTCACCTTCGAGGTTGTCGAAGTAGATGTTCGTGGTGTTGGGGACGCGGGCGACGCTCCCGCTATTGACGCCGGTGCCTTCAACCTGGGCGAGGATGCCCTGCTCGAAGCGGTTGCGCAACGCAGTGATTTTCCCAACGGTGCCATCAGAGAGCGCGGCGCGGGCGATTTCAGCCGCCTTGCCCAGACCGACGATGCCGGGAAGGTTTTCCGTTCCGGCGCGGCGCTGGCGCTCGTGCGTTCCGCCGAAGAAGAGCGGTTCGAGCTGCGTCCCGCGGCGCACGTAAAGGATGCCGGTGCCCTGCGGCGCATGCATCTTGTGGCCGGAGATGCTGAGCAGGTCGCAGCGCAGCGACTGCACGTCGATGGGCAGCTTGCCGGCGGCCTGCACGGCGTCGGTGTGGAAATAGATGTCGGCCTCGGCAGCGATGCGGCCGATTTCGCTCACCGGCTGGATGGCCCCGGTTTCGTTGTTGGCCATCATGATGCTGATGAGCTTCGTATTCGGCTGAATTGCCCGGCGCAATGTCTGCGGGTCGACGACGCCTTCGCTGGAAACCGGCAGAAAAGTCACTTCGATGCCGCGATCGCGCAGCTTTTCGGCAGCATGCAGCACGGCGTGGTGCTCGATCGATGTCGTGATGAGATGGTCGCCGGGCTGAACGAGGCCGAAGAGCGCGAGGTTGTCGCTTTCCGTACCGCCCGAGGTGAAGACGATCTCGGCGGCGCGGCAGTTGAGGAGCGCGGCGACGGATTCGCGGGCCTGCTCGACGGCAGCGCGGGCCTGCTGGCCCTGCTGGTGGATTGAAGACGCGTTGCCGAAGTGCTCGATGAAATACGGGCGCATGGCGTCGAGCACCTCGGGGACCAGGGGTGTTGTCGCGTTCGCATCCATGTATACCCGTCTCATTTTTTTGTCGCTCTCTTCATCTATTCTAAGGCCATATTTGAGCATGAAGTCCTTCGTTTGAACTAATCAGAACTCTTGCCGCTAGTTTGCCTATAGAAAGCCACAGCGCGGCGCATATTTTCCGCGTCTCAACGAGGATTTGACGCATGTTGCCAGCTGATTCTGCTAGGCTTTCGCAGTAGTTTCGGAGGAGGAAAAGACATGAAGATGATTCGCATGGTTTGTATCGCGCTGCTTTGTTGCCTGGCGGTCCCGGCAACGTTCACTCATGCACAATCGGCTACGCAGGCTGTTCCCGGAGACACGTTCAACCACTTGATGAGCATGATGGAAAAGCAAATTGTGGGCGCTGCCGATGCGATGCCCGCAGATAAGTACAACTTTGCGCCGACACAGGGCGAGTTCAAGGGCGTGCGCACGTTTGGCGAGCAGGTGAAGCATCTCGCCGAGGCGAATTACGGTTTTTTTGAAGGCTGGGGTGTGCCGGGTGCGGTGAAAGATGCCGATATCGACAAACTGACCAGTAAGGACGACATCATGAAGGCGCTGCGCGACTCGTATACCTACGCGCACAGCGCTCTGAGCACTATTACGGCGGCGAATGCCTTTACGATCGAAGGATCAGGTCAGCGCAAATATACGCGGGCGGGAATGGCGGCCTTCTGCATCGCGCATTCGATGGACCACTACGGGCAGATGGTTGAGTATCTGCGCATGAATGGGATTATTCCGCCCGCCAGCCGCAAGAGCGGGATGTAGAAAAGACCAAGGTCAGCTTTGCGAACGCTCGGGCTTCGCTCAGGGCAAGCTCCAGACACCGTGACAGTTTGGTCCAGAATCCCACCTCTCAGGGCAAGAGGTGGGATTTCGTCATGCAGAAGGAAAATAGTTGACGAATGATTTAATCGCTCTGTTATTTTCCTGACGGAGGATAACCAATGAAGGCTCGCAAGTTAGCTTTGGGAAGTGTTTTGGGTTTGAGTATGATCGCCGGCGGCATCGCTATCGCGCAACATCCGCCTGCGGAAAATGTAAGTCCTGGCCGGCATCCAAATTTAGCCGCAGCGCAACGGCTCACGGAGCAGGCCTATAACAAGATCACGGCTGCACAACAGGCAAATGAATGGGACATGCAGGGCCACGCCGCTCACGCGAAGGACCTGCTCGACCAGGCGAACCGTGAACTGAAAGCTGCGGCGGCAGCGGCGAACAGGAACCATAAGTAGCTTTGCCAAAGATTGGCAACTCGTCAAAAGAAAATGGCGTCCCGGCAGGACGCCATTTTTCTTGATTATCGCTGTGCGATTGGAATGTATTTTGCCGGATATTCGGGGCCGATGTAGTCGGCGCGTGGGCGGATGAGGCGGTTGTCGTCGAGTTGCTCGATAACGTGCGCGGTCCATCCGGCGATGCGGCTTACGGCGAAGATTGGGGTGAAGAGGTCGAGGTCAATGCCGAGGGTGGTGTAGGTCGAAGCGGAGTAGAAGTCGACGTTTGCGTTCAGCTTCTTTTCTGACTTGATGTACTTCTCGATCTTCTGCGACATGTCGAACCACTTGGTGTTGTTCGCCGAGCGGCCCAGGTCTTCCGACATCTTGCGCAGGTGCGTCGCGCGCGGGTCTTCGGTGTGATAGACGCGGTGGCCGAAGCCGGAGATCTTCTTCTTTTGCGCCAGCAGGACTCTCACGTATTCCACCGGGTCGGCGCCTTGCTTGTCGATGGTGAAGAGCATGCGCATCACAGCTTCATTCGCGCCGCCGTGCAGCGGGCCCTTGAGAGCGCCGATGGCTCCGGTGATAGCGGAGTGAACGTCGGAGAGGGTCGCGGCGATGACGCGGGCGGCGAATGTCGAGGCGTTCAGCTCGTGGTCGGCGTGCAGGATCAGCGCCACATCGAAGGCGCGGGTCGCGGTCTCGGAGGGCTTTTCACCGGTGAGCATCCAGAGGAAATTGCCGGCGTGCGTGAGTGATTTGTCGGCTTCGACAACGGGCTTGTCCTTGCGGATGCGGTCGAAGGCGGCGACGATCATGGCGATCTGCGCCGTGAGGTCGAAGCTCTTGCGCACGTTCGAATCGTGATCGACAGCCTTTTCATCCTTGTCGTAGAAGCTCAGCGCGGAAACCGCCGTCCGCAGCACTTCCATGGGCGTGGCTGTTCTGGGGAATTCTTTGAGGAGCTTGAGAATGTCGGGAGGAAGCTGGCGGGAGTCGGAGAGCTTTTTCTTGAAGGCTTCGAGTTCGGATGCAGCAGGAAGCTTGCCGTGCCAGAGGAGGTAAGCTGTCTCCTCGAATGTCGATTTTTCCGCCAGCTCATGAATGTCGATGCCGCGGTATGCGAGCACCCCGGCGTCCCCATCGATCCAGCAAATGCCAGAGTTGGCTGCAACGATCCCTTCAAGACCTTTCGGAGCTACTGCGGTCGACATACGTTCCAATCCCTCCACTTCCATTCGCCTGCTTCAGTCAGACTTTACTAAGATGCGCTCCATTGCGGGTTCGTGCTGTCCATCTCCGGATCGTTTATTGAACGCTCAGGGCGCGAAACAGGCTAACTCCCTTTTATAGCAGCGTAGTGATTGGGCTGTCACTTGCGGTGGCTTGCGCCAGCCAAGGAGCAGAATGTTATGGCCTTCAGGATCATGAAGAACAGCCCACTGCGCTTCTTTTTGGACCAGCTGATCCTGACCGATGGCGATAATCGCCGCCTGGAGGTCGGGAACCTCAAAGAAAAGGACAGCCTTGTCACGCGATGGATAAGACTCAGAACCTTTTCGTTCGAGGCAGACAAAGCCTGCGCCGCAGTCAAACTTGGCATGATGTCCTGATTGTTCATCAGAAATTTTCAAGCCGAGCGTTTCGGTATAAAACTTTTTCGCCCGCTCAAGGTCGTCAAAGTACAGCTCTGCCCCAACAAAACGCGCTGAGATGGAATTCATCGTGCCTCCTCGTAAGCGAAAGCAACCTCAGCGAACCGATTGCAGCGGAACGGCGAAAGGTCCACATCTGGCTGCAGGCCCGCAATCAGCTCGTACATGACTCGCGCCGTAGCGGGCGCGAGCAAGATGCCGTTGCGGAAGTGTCCTGAGGCGATCCAGCAATTCTGCTCGCCGCATGCGCCGAGGACGGGCAGGCCGTCAGCGGAACCGGGACGCAGGCCGGCCCAGCTCTCGACGATCTGCGCCTCGCGGACAGGCGGCCAGAGCAAGGCAGCTTCAGCAAGCTGCGTCTGGATGGTTGTTTCCTGAACGGACTTGTCGAAACCTGCGCGTTCGACCGATGCGCCGATCACGATACGGCCGTCGCCGCGGGGTACGAGATAGAGTTCCGGTGTGCGGATGACGTAGTCCAGGCGGCGATGCGGAGGCAGCTTTACCGTGACCATCTGGCCTTTGCGCGGCTCGATCGCCGGCAGACTGGAGATGGATCCGGCCCACGCGCCACAACAGTTAATGAAATACGCGGCGGACCATGCGGATTGGGGTGTCGTGACTTCAACGCCGGACGCTTTGCCGCGCACTGCTGTCACTGGCGACTGTTCTATCAGAGAAATTCCTGCGGCGGATGCTGCTTTTGGCAGGGCCGCGCAGAGATCTCGTGGGTCGAAGCTGTGCTCGTCGAGCCAGAGGAAGCTGCGGCTGCCGGGATTCAAATCCGGGACGCGGGCTGCTATTTCCGATGGCGAAAGAGCATAGTTGAAGGTGTGGCTGGGAGCTGAACCCTGTAGAGTGTGGCCGGTGCGCAAGGGAATCTGCAACCCGGAGAGAGACTCAACCGTATTCAGATAAGCAGGGTAAAGGGCAATACTCAGGTCGGACAGCGGATGAAGCGTGAGCGGATTGTCCGGGTCGTGCGCTGCCAGCATGCCGGCAGCGGCCCAGGAAGCTTCCGTCATTGCGTGGCCGCGTTCGAGCACGGTGACGCGCAGTCCTCGGCCGGCCAGTTCGAGGGCTGTTGAAAGGCCGATGATTCCGGCTCCGGCGATGAGTACATCTGCGGTGCTCACGCATCTATTGTATGGCGGAGTGATCGACAAAATTTGTTTGTCACCGTCCATCAAGTTGGGTAGTCTCAGCGCACGGATGCAAGAAGGGGAAGAGAACGATGAGCGACGAAGCAGTTGTAGAGCAGCGCAGTTTTTCCGGGGCATTTCTTGGATTAGTCGTGGCAGCCCTGTTGATAGGTTTAGGGGGATTGATCTGGAGTTATACCCTCAGCAATCGCCTGACCAAGGCGGAAACGCAGTTGACCCAGGCGCAGCTGCAGAATGACAAGCTGGGGCAGGAACTGGAAGAAACCAACGCGCGACTGAAGGTTGCAACGGAGACGCTCGGCCAGTCGGTCGGGTTGACGCAGAAGCAGCTTGAGGCGCGGGCGAATGATCTGCTGCGGCGCCAGCAGGCGGACGCCAAGCGTCTTGAAAGCGAACAGCAGGCGGCGCAGAAGCAGATTGGGGCCGTATCCAGCGATGTGTCGAGCGTAAAAACCGATGTTGGCGGGGTGAAAACCGACGTTGCGCAGACGAAGACCGAATTGCAGAATACCGAAGCGCAATTACAGAGCATGAAGGGCGATCTCGGCGTGCAGAGCGGCCTGATTGCGACGAACCACAGCGAGCTGGAAATTCTGAAGCACAAGGGCGACCGTAATTATTACGAGTTCACGTTGCGCAAGAACCAGCGGCAGGCGGTGTCGACAGTAGGGCTGGAATTGAAGAAAGCGGACACGAAGCACAGCCGGTACACGCTCAACGTCTACGCCGACGACAAGAAAATCGAGAAAAAGGACCGTGGGCTTAACGAGCCTGTGCAGTTCTATACGGGGAAGGACAACTACCTCTATGAACTGGTTGTGAACAATATCAGCAAAAACGAGGTCCAGGGCTATATCGCGACGCCGAAGGCTGCGCCCGTGCCGGTGAATCCAAGCCACTGACGCGACATGCTTTGAAATGGCGCCGAGCGAGACGGTTCGGCGCCATTTCTATTTACAGGCAGGTTGTTACTTGCCGGCTGGCGGCCAGGGTAAGACCAGATTTTTCTGGTGCATGAACGAGATCACGGCTTCAAAACCGTGGCGCGCGTCCCATTGGTCTTTCGTCATGGGGTAATGGAAGATGACCAGGCCCTGTACGCTCTGTCCGGGCTGAATGGTGGTGTCCCGCTGAAGCGGTTCCTGCTTGAACGAAGCCATCTGCGGATAGGCTATGAAGACGCTTTGGAAATCGGTCCTGTTAGCGGCAAGGCTGCGCTGCTCGTCGCCATTGTTGGTGGTGAGATCGCTCCACATGTCGTGCAGGAAGAGCGGAACGTTGGTCTGATTGCGGAGTTGCACCTGAGCAAGTATCAGGAGTTGATCGTAGGTGTCCACGCCGCCCTGCACGCCCTGGGCGCCTGCGCCGACGCGCATTTCGCTGTGGATCGGCATGACATCGAGCTTGACGATCTGACCGACGGCTGCTGGCGGCTTTTCGTCAATGTAGACATAAGCGGCGGTGACTACGATGACGATGACGGTCGCGGCAAGCACGATCAGCAGAGCGCGTTTCACGGAACTCATTTCTTCGGCCATCAGAGCTGCATTCTACTCCACCTAGATGCAGGAGCGATAATCATGGGCCCTGCAATTAGGCTCGACAGTATGCCGTCGAGAAGGCATACTGGCTTGCCAGATCACGTTTAAGGACGGCGACAGTGGAACAGATACTCGGCGTGGCAATTGGCGTGGCGCTCACATGTCTGCTGCTCAGCATCATTGCTTCTCATTTGCTGGAAATAGCGGCGGCATTCACGGCGAAGCGGGCGATCGTGCTGGAGGGGGCGATTCGCAAGATGCTGGGCGATCCTGCGATCTACGAGAAGTTCGCCAGCCATCCGCTGATCGAGACAATCTCGTATGAGCCGGCGAAGCTCTTTGGTTTCTCGTTGATCCGCGCCAGCAAACCGCGTCCCACATATATCGCTTCTCCGCTCTTTACTCGCGTGCTGCTGATCTCCCTGGCCGAGATACACAATCTGCCATTGACTGACGTGACGTCCATTGTGGATGGTCTCCCTGCGGGCTCGGTCCTTAAGCAGAAACTGGGCGCGATCATACTGGGAATTGAGAATGACAAGACGGCCTGCGTATCGGCCGTAGAACAGTGGTACGACCACACGATGGACCGCGTGAACGGCTTGTATAAACGCTATACGCAGGGTTGGCTGATTGGGCTCGGCATGCTGCTGGCCGTGGTTTTCAACGCGAATCTGTTCATGATTACCCAGCGGATGTGGACCTCAAAAGACGCGCGCGATGCAGTGACCGCAACGGCGCAGATGTACAGCTGCAAGGGTGGAGAGCCATGCACGCTGCCAAACTATGAAACGGCGCGCAATGAGATTCAGAGCAAGCTTGGGGATGAGCTTCCTCTGGGCTACGACTGGAAGTATGTCCGGAGCTACTGGCAGGCCGGAGCCGATCCGGAACATAGCGGGATGATGGCCGTAGCCGGACACTGGGCTTTCAACTTCACAGGATGGCTGCTGATGGCCATTGCCGTCTCGCTGGGCGCGCCATTCTGGTTCGATCTGCTGAACAAGCTGGTGAACCTGCGGCTCACCGGGTTAAAACCTGAAAAGGCGACTCCGGCTCAGGGAAGCAGCGCGGTCGTGGCAACTGCCGCGGTCTCTGTTCCCGTGCCATCATCCGACGATGGCACGGGGGGCTAGGCGCGGGGGCGCAGAGCGGCAAGAAACTCGTTTGCCGGGAGAGTGTTGAGCACATCCTGTTTGGTGAGCCATGCGCGGCGCAACTGCTCCACCCCATAGCGCATTTTTTCCAGGTGGCTGGTATGGTGGGAGTCCGTATTGATGGAAATTTTGCAGCCCAGCTCTTTTGCCATGCGGAGATCGCGGTCGCACAGGTCGAGGCGGTCGGGGTAAGCATTGTGTTCCACGGCAACCCCTAATTCTGCGGCGCGGCGCAGAATCTGCGGCAGGTTGAGCTTGTAGGCCTCGCGGCGCAGCAACAGGCGTCCTGTGGGATGGCCGAGGATGCGCGTGTTTGGATTCTCGATGGCGCGCAGAACGCGCTCGGTCATCTGCTCTTCTTCCTGGTTGAAGAGGGAATGCACGCTGGCGATGACGACGTCCATCTGCGCCAGGACTTCGTCGGAAAGATCGAGCTGACCGTCGCTCAGGATGTCCACTTCAATGCCGGTGAGGACGCGGATGCGGCCTTCCATTTCGTCATTGACCCGGCGGATGCGTTCGATGTGTTCAAGCGCGCGCTCATCATCGAGGCCGAAGGTCATGGCAAGATTCTTCGAGTGGTCGGTGATGGCCATGTATTCGTAACCGCGTGCGGCAGCGGCTTCTGCCATCTCGCGGATCGTGTTCTTGCCGTCGGTGGCGTCGGTGTGCATGTGCACATCGCCGCGGACGTCCTGCAATTCAATGAGCGACGGCAGCCTATGCTGCTCGGCAGCTTCGACCTCGCCGTTATTTTCACGCAGCTCAGGTGGAATCCAGTCGAGGCCCAGCGCGGCATAGATCTCTTCCTCCGTTGCTCCAGCGACAAACGAGCCGTCTTCTATGCGCGCCAATGCGTATTCGCTGAGCGTGTAGCCGCGCTTGAGCGCGCGCTGGCGAATGGTGACGTTGTGCATCTTCGAGCCGGTGAAGTATTGCAGCGCCGCGCCGTAGGAGCCTTCAGGGAGCAGGCGGACATCGACCTGAAGGCCGTTGCGCAGGCGGAAGCTGACTTTGTTCTGGCCCCTGGCGATGAGATCGGCAATGGGAGGGTAGGCAGCCGTGTAGTCTACAGCGGCCTGCACGTTGTCCTCAGCGCAAGCGGGGCCAGTGGCGAGAATGTCGAGGTCGCCGACGGTTTCGCGTCCGCGCCGGAGCGAGCCGGCCGGCGTAATGGTCTCGATGCCATCGAATTGACGCAGATAGGCTATGAGTTTTTCGGCAGCGATTTCAGCGTCATCGATCAGGAAGCGGCCGCTGTTCTTCTTGTATTCCTCAATGCCTTTTTTCAGTTTCTCGATCTGCCTGGCGCCCATGCGCGGCAGCGATTCCAGCTTGCCTGCTTCGATCGCTGCCTCAAGATCGGCGATGGAGGCGATCTGCAGCGCTTCCCAGAAAAGCAGAACAGACTTGGGTCCCATGCCGGGAAGCTTGAGCAGGTCGAGCATCGAAGGCCGGTATTTTGTCAGCAGCTCTTCGCGCAGGGGCAGTGTTCCGGCTTTCTCAATCTCCTGAATATTGGCGGCCATGCCCTTGCCGATGCCGGGAATCTCCAGCAGCTTCTTGGTGTCACTGGCGATCTCGCTCAATTGAACCGTGCTGGATTCAACGGCTTCAGCGGCGCGGCGGTAGGAACGGATGCGGAAGGGATCGCCTGCGCTGATTTCCAGAAGGTCGGCGGTTTCGGCGAGAAGTTGCGCGATCGAACGATTGTCCATCGAGAGACGATTATCTCTCAGCCGGCGGAAAGTAGAAAACCCAGCCGCTTCGCTGGCAGCTGGGTATGTTTTCAGTCTCGACACACCTACAGTATTGCCTCAAAGGAGGCTGATTTTGAGCATGCAGGTTGAAGCGGAATTGATCTTGCTGTTGCTCCGTCAGGCAACTTCGCGTGCACGAACAACCTGATCCGCTTGCGGGCCTTTCTGGCCTTGGACGATATCGAACTCCACCTCGTCGCCCTCTTTCAGGCTTTTGTAGCCATCAAGCTGAATCGCGCTGTAATGAACGAATACATCCGGTCCATCATCGCGGCCAATAAATCCATAGCCTTTTGCGTTGTTGAACCACTTCACTTTGCCTTTGTAAGTTGCCACGAGCCTTAGACCTTCCTGAAGCAGATTGCGGCGGTTGGGAACACCAACCTGCTTGCAGATAAAGACGCATTTGGGGGCGCTTTGGTTTTCCTTTTACGATGAGAAGACTGTGGCCTTACACAAAATCAGTCACTTAGCGGTTCTTCTTCTTTGTGCGAAGCCGCGCGTACAACTGAACGGCGACAAGGGTCTTGCCGTCGAGAATCTTGCCTGCATCGATCATGTCAAGCACTTCTGAGAGCGGAACGAGGACGACCTCGAGCAGTTCATCTTCTTCCGGTTCCGCTTCACCTGCGACGAGGCCTTCCGCGAGAAAGACCTGCATCCACTCGCCGAGAAATCCCGGGCTGGCGAAATAGCGCACGAGCTTCGTCCATTTTTTTGCGCGATACCCGGTTTCCTCCTTCAGTTCGCGCTTGGCTGCAGCGAGGCGCTCTTCGCCCTCGTCCATTTTTCCCGCCGGAACTTCCCACAGGTATTGTCCGGCGGCGTGGCGGTACTGCCGCTCCATGACGATGAGCGGGTCCTTCTTGCTGGAGTCGACGACGGCAAGAATGACGACTGAGCCGTTGTGGCGAATGATGTCGCGGTGCGAAATCCTGTTCCCGGGCTCGCGCACCTCTTCACGCATGACGCGGAACAGAGGACCTGCGAAAGCAACTTCAGAGGAAAGCACTTCGACGGCAGCTTTCTTGTATGTCAGGACCGGTTTTGCTGCTTTCTGCTTTGACGGCATCGTTGATCCTCTCGCGTGGAATTGTTTCTTTTTACCGTATCATCCGATCAACGATGAAAACGGATGTGGCTGTCATCGGTGCCGGGAACTGGGGCACTTCGCTGATTGCAGCGCTGCGATCCGCCGATATTCCGGTCCGCGAAGTTGTGTCCAGAACCCTGCGCAGAGGTCTGACCACGATCACAAGCGCCCGGCTGGATGCACAGGTGCTGTGGCTCTGCGTGCCTGATCGCGCAATCGCCGATGCAGCCGCGGAAATTGCTGCCCGGCGTCGCGCGCTGGGGGCATCTCTGCGCGGGCAGATTGTGGTGCATTCGAGCGGGGCGCTGACGGTCGCGGCACTGGAACCGGCGCGCAAGGCCGGCGCGACGGTGGCCTCGATACATCCGGTGATGAGCTTTCCCACGCGCAGGTTGGTTGCTTTGCAGGATGTGTTGTTCGGTGTGGAGACACGGCAGCCAGACGTAAAGCGCAGGTTGTATGCGCTCATTCGGAAAATCGGAGGCAAACCGTTTCCGATCCGGTCAGGGAAAAAGGCTTTTTACCATGCGGCTGGCACGCTGGCTTCACCACTGCTCGTGAGTGAGCTTTCCGCGGCAATGGCCACAGCGCGGCTGGCAGGGCTTTCGCCACGAGAGGCGCGGAAGTGTGTGGAGGTTCTGGCGCTGGCTACAGCGCGGAATGTCTTCGGGCACGGGGAGGGCCAGAGCTTCAGCGGTCCGTTTGCGCGCGGCGACCTGGCGACCATAAGTCTGCATCTTCAGGCATTGGCCAAGCATCCACTTCTGGCAGAGGTTTATCGGGCACTTGCGCGTTATGCAGTCGAGACGCTTCCTGTGGAGCGCTGGAACGAGTTGCGAGCCATGCTTGAACCAACCGAGTAACTTAAAAACTGCGGCTGCATGAGACACTGAGCAGAGCGCAGCGAGAAGCAGCCACGCAGGTGGAGAACTTAGCTGGAGACCGATCGACTTGCATACAGAGTGTTTTCCGATTACGGTGCTGCCGCACCTCTCGCGCCTGTTTACTGACTACGCTGAGAGCCGCACGGCGCTGCCGTATTACCCGCTGAGCCCGTATTCACAGGAATGGGCGTTGCGGCCTTCGTCGCTCGATCCGGCCCTGCGGGAATCGATTTCCGATCTGCTTCTGGAGCAGAACCGCGGCTTTGACGCTGGCGAGAAGACACTGGCAAATATCGAGCGTCTGCGGCAGGGAGCGAGCGCGGTCGTCACCGGCCAACAGGTCACTCTTTTCGGGGGGCCGCTTTTTACCTTGTTCAAGACGGCGACGGTGATTCGCAAGGCGCAAGACGCGACGGCTGCCGGGCATCCGCATGTGCCTATTTTCTGGCTGGCGACGGAAGACCACGACCTCGAAGAAGCCGATCACGTACTATTGCCTTCGCGTCGCGAACTGCACACGCTGAAGCTCGCTCTCGATGGCAATACGCAGCATGTTTCGGTTGGAGGACTGAAGCTTGGCGCAAAGGTGCGGGCTGTTCTGGATCAGGCAATGGATCTGCTTGGCCCGGGGCCGTTTTTTGATGCGCTGGAGGAGTGTTACACTCCGGATGCAACCTTTGCCCAGGCATTTGGACGGCTGATATCGAGGACATTCGCCGCGCATGGGCTGATTGTGATCGATGCTTCGGGTCGCGACTTTCATGCGCTGGGCGCTCCGGTGCTTAGACAGGCGATACTTCAGGCTGATCAACTGCACGAAGCGCTCATCCAGCGCGATAAAGAGCTGTTGGAAGCCGGGTATCACGCACAGGTGCTGGTTGGGCAGCTGAGCAGTCTGCTGTTTCTGACCGATGCTGAAACGAAGGCGCGATTGCCGCTGCGGCGAAAGGCCAGCCAGGAATGGACAGCGGGCAAACATGCATACAGTACGAGCGAGTTGCTGGTAATCCTTAAAGCAGAACCTGAACGTTTGAGCCCGAATGCGCTGCTTCGCGCGGTCTTTCAGGATTTCATTTTGCCGACGTCGGCCTATGTCGGTGGGCCGGCAGAGATTGCCTATTTTGCGCAATCGCAGGTGGTTTACGAAAGAGTCCTTGGGCGCGTCACTCCGATTTTGCCGCGGTTGAGCGCTACCCTGATCGAGCCGTCGATCGCCCAGGTGATGGCGCAGCATCAGGTTGAGCTCACCGAGCTGTTTTCTTCGCGTCCGGAGGAACTGGCTCAAAGGCTGGGCGCTCGATCGTTGCCGATCGAAGGCAAGCAAAAGCTGGCTTCCGCGGGAAATGCGCTCAACGAAGAGCTGACGAAGCTTACGGAGTGGATGCACTCGGTGGATGCGGGGTTGGGGCGCGCGTCGGATGTCGCGGCGTCGAAGATGCGCTACCAGATGAACCGGCTCCGGCGTCTGGCGGCGAATTTCCAGCTGGAGAAGGAAGCCAGCCTGGGTCGTCATGTGGATGCGCTGTACCTGAGTCTTTGCCCTGGGAATCATCTGCAGGAGCGAACGGTCGGTGCGGCGTTTTTTCTGTCACGATACGGCGATGGCCTGATCGACCTGCTGGTGGAGAACGCAGCGCAGGAGTGTCCGGGACACAAGGCCTTGTATCTTTAGCTGCAACTTTCCTATCTGGGGTTTGTGAGCACAGGGATCAGCGGTGTCGACGCGCCAAGGCTTTGCTTTATTGTCGGAGTTCAGCATTTTCGATTTCCTGCATCGAGTGACTGGCTAAAGCTGCCGTTGCTGGCCTACAATCTCTTTTTGACTATGCCGTCGAAGGAACGTGTTCCGTTTGAAGTAACCTGTCCGGACTGTGGCGCTATGCTCAAGGTCGATCCGGCAACGCGCGCGGTGATCGCGCATACGCCTGCACCTCGCAAGCGTACCTTTGAGGATTTTGAAACAGCCGCGCGCGCAATGCGTGAACAGGACGAGCGCAAGGAAAGCCTTTTTCGCCAGGCTGTGGACGCGGAGAAGAACAAGAACGATCTTCTGGAGAAAAAGTTTGCCGAGGCCCTGCGCAAGGCCAAGGAAACGCGGGATACAGGTAAGCCGCTGCGCGATTTTGATCTGGATTAAGGCATTTCCCGCATTGGAGCGATTGAGGAACAGTGATGGGCCTGACAAAGCTTTCGTACGAAATTCAAGATAGAATTCCCGATCATTTGCCGGGCTTTTCCTGGCAGCGCGCCTTAGCTGCCGGATCCCTGATAGCGGGGGCATGTCTTTTCCTGGCGGGACATCGCAAGCTTGCGCTTGGAGTGGCTGCGGCGGGCGCGACCGTGGGTCTGCTGGAACACCCGGAAGCGGCGCGCGAGCTTTGGGAAAGCCTGCCGGAATATCTCCGCAAGGGACAGGATGTGTTGGTGCGAGTGGAAGACTTCGTGAACGAAGTAGCCAAGCAGGGCGGCAGGCTGCGCAGCTCACTTGGCTAGCCGATTCTCAAACATTGCGCTTTGCAGATGCGCGGTGTCCCTTCATCTCTCAATATGGTGTCCCTTCATCTCTCAATATAGAGACAAGTCCGGCATATTTTTTTTCAGCCCCTAAGTGGCGCCTTTACTGTAATTTACCTGTAAATGTAATATTCCAAGCGTAAAAAAAATGCGACCGGCTGGCGTCGATCAACGTCAACTTAACAAGCTGCCTCTCACTTTGAGTGGTCAGGCCACTGACCCTGCGGGGAAACACCTGCCGGTTGCGAGGTAGAACCAATTTCATTTCTAGGGGAGTTCTCATACATGAAGACACTGATGAAGTATCTCGGAATTACCGTAACTGCATTGGCGCTGACTCATTTTGCGGGAGCGGAAGATACACCGCAAAACGGCGCGGCGAGCACGGACCATCTGGTAGCTGCTACGGCTGAGCTGCAGCATAATCTCGATGCGAAAACTGCGAAACAGGGCGATACAGTAAGCGCCAAATTATCGCAATCCATCCACCTCAACGGAACTACACTGCCGCGCAACACCTTGCTGATCGGGCACATTGACACAGTGCAGTCGTCACAGAACAGTAGCGTATCGAAGGTTGTGCTCACTTTCGACCAGGCACGATTGGCGAATGGGCAACAGGTAGCCGTCAAAGCCACTCTCGTCGGGTTCTACCCGGCAGGAACAACGGAGACATTTCCCAGCCTCAGCCCCCAACTGGAGGTCAATCAGGAGCCGTCAGGTGCTCACGGACTTGGCCTGGTCAGCAGTGTTGATGGCTCGAATTCAGGTACGCTAAGCGCGAACGGAAGGAATGTCCATCTCACAAACGGAACGGAGCTACAATTTGCCGTAACTCCGGCAGCCTCTGGATCAACTTCAACCGGGAACTAGCTCATGCACACAAGGCAGATGCCCGCGGCGGGCTGCGCTGCGGGCCTTTTTGTTTGTGTGTCGTCGTTCCTATAAGCGAACTAGTGGGTGCGCTCGACTAAATATCGGGCAACGGATTTGAGTCCTTCAGCGGCCGAGCGGTACGGAGCGAGTGCAGCAAAGGCTTCGTCGATGAGTCTTTTCGCATGCTGGTGAGAGGCCTCGATGCCGAAGACGGAAGGCCACGTGGCTTTATCGCTGGCCAGGTCTTTGCCGGCGGTCTTTCCGAGTTGTGCAGAATCCTGCGTCATGTCGAGCACGTCATCGACAATCTGGAAGGCTAGGCCAGCCTTTCGTCCAAATTCAGTCAGACTCTGTACGTCTTCAGCCGTTGCTCCAGCATAGATGCCGCCACTCACAACGCTGACACGGATGAGCGCTCCGGTCTTGGCGCGATGGATGGCATCGACAGAGGCGGCGGTCGGCTTTGTGCCTTCGCCTTCAAGGTCGAGCACCTGGCCGCCGATCATGCCCTCGACTGTGCCAGTGGCCTGGGCGATGAGGCGAATGATTTCCACGGTTGCAGAAGCTGAGCAGCGCAGGTTGGCCAGCACTTCGTAAGCGCGGGTCTGTAAAGCGTCACCCGCGAGGATGGCGATGGCTTCACCAAAGACCACATGGCAGGTAGGCTTGCCGCGCCGCAGTTCGTCATTGTCGAGTGCTGGCAGATCGTCATGGATAAGCGAGTACGTGTGCAGCATTTCGATGGCTGCGCCGAGTTCTTCAACACCTTCGGGTAGATTGCCATTGCCGTGGATCATGCGGGCGGCTTCCATTGCCAGCACTGGACGCAACCGTTTGCCGCCTGCAAAGGTGCTGTGCCGCATCGCCTTATGAATGGACGACGGAACCTGCGTCTCAGGGGGAAGCAGGCGTTCGAGGGCTGCGTCTGTAAGCTCCTGGCCAGACAGCAAAAGGTCTTTTACTTCGGCTTGCATTCTCTTCATGATAACTGAAGATTTCGCCGTCTCTTCGTTTTCAGAAAGATCGCCAGAACTACACAGAGGGCCAGTAGCGAAAGTCCACGCCCCAGCTTGACATCCCAGGTTGCAGCGTACCTGATGGTTACATTGGATTGTCCGGCGCCGAGCGGAAGCGTAAGCAGGCCATCGTCGCGATGCGGTCTTTCAGGGACGGGCTTGCCGTCCACCTGCACCTGCCATGCGGGATAGTCCATGAGCCTAAAAACTGCGTAGGCAGGAGCGCTCAGGCTGATCTCCACCTGTTTGCTCTCAGATCTCCATCGATCGACTCTTACCTGCGCGTTCACCGTATCGACGGCATCCACTTTCCATTCGGGATTTTCCGCAATGGAGCTGTCGGCCTCATCGGAATCCGCCGTCTTGAGTACGCGCACGAGCGGAAGATCCTGCTGGATGTCTGCATTATCGGCATCGGCAGTGGTGTATTCATCCGTGCCCTCGAAGCCGCCGTCGCGGTAGGTAACGCGCTGTGCGGAGATGTTGTCCTCGTCATCGCAAGGCTGCCAGAACAGAGATGCGGCCAGCGATGCCATGAGGACAGCAAGCGTGAGCATGCTGATAGCGCGGATGAGGATGGTCTTTCGAGTTGTTGCCTCAAGTAAACCGCCGCGCAACGCGAGTCCGATGAGCGATGCCATTACGACGCCCAACACCAGCAGCCAGCGCCAGGGAAATTGCAGGAATCTGAGTTCCGGCGCGTGCCTCCAGAGAATGTCACTGAAGGGCAGCAGCAGGATGCAGATGGCAATCACTGTTGCGATGAACGGGGTGCGTATCGGGTTGGGCTGCTTTTTCCTTTGCGGGAAGGCTGCAGCGATCACCGCGACGGCCAGCATGATGACCGCGATCCACGAAGCCGTGCGCAGCACCTGATCGTGGAAGGCTTCGCCGGTATGCCCGAAGAGAAAGCTGTCTTCGACGCGCATGCCGGGTCCTATGGCGCGCGCTATCTCGACCCAGCGTTGTTCCCAGGCTGCCGGCACAATGTAGAAAGAGGCCAGTCCCAGTCCCATTGCAACGGCGCCTGCGGCGCGCCCAATGAGCTTGTAGCTGCGGTCGCGAACTGCTGTGATCAGCACAAGAAACGCAAGCAGGTAGCAGCCCATCACCGCGGAAGGCGCATTGGTGAGCCATAGTGCAGCGATGACGAGAGAAAGCGGCAGCAGGCC
>Ga0335072_10003499_pt1 | contig 23658 bp, 20 predicted proteins | sample Lox_Sample_21_FD_206725 | JGI IMG/M metagenome (GOLD analysis project Ga0335072, IMG submission 206725) | Soil microbial communities from Loxahatchee National Wildlife Refuge, Florida, United States - Lox_Sample_2.1 | ecosystem: Environmental > Terrestrial > Soil > Wetlands | place: USA... | reverse complement strand
CGATCTTTTTGTGGCGCAGGGCTACGTGACGGCGCAGGACCGGCTGTGGCAGATGGACCTCTACCGGCGCAACGCGGACGGGACGCTGGCGGCGATCCTGGGCCCCTCGCTGCTGAAGCACGACGAGGAACAGCGGGTACTGCAGTTGCGCAGCACGGCGGAGCGGATCTACAAGGCGATGGCGCCCGACGAACGGCGGCGGTTTGAGGACTACGCGCGGGGCGTCAATCTCTACATTGCGCAGTGCGAGCAGACGGGGAGGCTGCCGCCGGAGTTCAAGCTGTTGTTCTACCGGCCCGCGCCCTGGACGGGCGTGGACTCGCTGGCGGTGGGCATGACGCTGGTGGAGACCCTCGATACGCATGTGGAGACCAAGCTCACGCGCGCCGTGGTGGACGCGAAGCTGCACGACGATCCGAAGCTCGAAGCCGATCTCTATCCGATCGGATCGTGGCGCGACCATCCGCCGACGGGGCAGATCCTGGACCTGAGCAAGCCGCAGCCGGCGCCGCCGCTCGATTCCACTCTGAACGACGGCGGGGAGGCAGCGCGGGCCGCCGGGATGGGGATGGTGCTGCCGGCGTTTACGCCGCCGTCGCAGACGGTGCCGTGGTTTCTGCGGGGAGTGCTGGGGCTGCCCACGTGCCGGGGCTGCATCGCCGGCTCCAACAACTGGGTGGTCGCGGGCGCGCACACGGCCAGCGGCAAGCCGCTGCTCGCGAACGATATGCACCTGGAGCTGACGGCGCCGAATATCTGGTACATGGCCGACCTCAGCGCTCCCGGCTTCCACGCGGCGGGCGTTACTTTGCCTGGAGTGCCTTATATCATCGCCGGGCACAACGAGCACGTGGCGTGGGGATTCACGGCGCTGGGCGGCGACGTGCAAGACCTTTACATCGAGAAGCTGGACGGGAAGGGCGATTACTACCAGGCAGCAACCGCAACCACGCCGGGGGCGTGGAAGCCGCTCCGAGACGATCGCGAGACTTTCGATGTGCGCGGGGGCCGCAGCGTGAGGCTCGACATTCAGTTCACGGATCACGGCCCGCTGCTGAATCCGCTGCTGCCCAGATCGGAGCCGCCGGTGGCGCTGAAGTGGACGCTCTACGACGCTACGCTGAATACGATTCCGCTGTACGAGATGGACACGGCCTCGAACTGGACGGAGTTTGAGGCGGCGCTGGCCGCATGGTGCTGGCCTACGCAGAACCTGGTCTACGCCGACGACCAGGGGCACATCGCGTACCAGGCGATCGGGCGCATCCCGATCCGGTCGGCGGGGCTCACGGAAGAGCCGATCGTGAACGATGGCGACGAATGGGAGGGCTACATTCCGTTCCAGGACATGCCCAGCGCGGTCGACCCGCCGTCGGGGTTTCTGGCCACGGCGAACTCGCGCGTGACCACGCTGGCCGCGCCTTACCCTATCACGCTGGAGTGGGGCGAGCCCTACCGGGCGGAGCGCATCTATCATCTGCTGGAGGGCCGGAACAACCTGACGCCGGCCGATATGCTGGACGTGCAGACCGATATCTACAGCGCCGTGGACCGGGAGCTGGGGCAGCGCTTTGCCTACGCCATCGACCAGACGGCGAGCGCCGGCCCGCGGCTGCGGCAGGCCGCGGACCTGATGCGCTCATGGGACGGCCGCGTGAGCACGGACTCGAGCGCGGCCTCGATTGTGGACTGGGCGCGCGAGGCCTTCTGGCCGCTCATTCTCGATCCGAAGATCGGTAAGGACGGGGCGCACGACTATCACTGGACAGAGGGCGCCTACGCCGAGGAGCAGATCATCATGAACGGCGGCAAGGCCTGGCTGCCGCCCGGCTACAAGGACTGGAACGCGCTGCTGACCGCGGCGGTGGCGGAGGGCCTGAAGGAGGGCGACGCCCCGCGTCAACCGAGCAAGTGGACTTATGGAAGCTGGCACGTGATCCAGATCGAGCATCCGCTGGTGCAGTTCCTGCCGTTCCTGAGCCGGGTTGCCGGGGTGGGGCCGCTGCCGCTGAGCGGCGACCGGACGACGATCAAGCAGGTGGGGCGCTCGTTCGGGCCGTCGGAGCGGTTCACGATGGACTGGAGCAACATCGATGGCTCGACCGAGAACATCGTGCTGGGCGAGAGCGGCAATCCTTTGAGCCCCTACTTCCGCGACCAATGGGACGACTGGTACACGGGCAAGACCTTTCGGCTTCCTTTCAGCGAGGCGGCGGTGGCGGCGCAGACCCGGCACACGCTACGGCTGATGCCATGAACCAGGGGTCAGGCAGAAGGTTCATTGGCCCTGCGATCCTGCTGCTTGCCGCGTTGATCGCGGTGGCGCCGCTGCTGGTGCGGGGGAGCTCGTGCGGGCACGACTTCGACTTTCATCTTGTGTCGTGGCTTGCGGCGCTGCATAGCTGGCGGCAGGGGATTGTGTATCCGCACTGGGCGGCGAGCGCGAACTACGGCGCAGGCTCGCCGCGATTTGTCTTCTACCCTCCGCTGACGTGGATGCTGGGCGCGGCTCTGGGCGCGGAGCTGCCGTGGAATCTGGCGCCGATTGCGCTTACGTTTCTGCTGCTGGCGGCTACGGGCCTGGGCACGCGGATGCTGGCGCGCGAGGTTCTGGGCGAGGGCCCGGCGACCCTGGCGGGCGGCGCGGCGATTTTTTCGACCTACGCGCTGTTCACCGCCTACGAGCGCACGGCCTTTGCCGAACTCGCCGGAGGCTTGTGGGTTCCGCTGGTTCTGCTCTTCGCGCTGCGCCGGCGCGCGCCGTCGGGCCCACTTCTGCGCCGCGCTTTCGACGGCTCGGCGGCGTCTCTGGCTATTGCCATTGCGGGCACATGGCTCTCGAACGATCCACTCGGGGTGATGGTCTGCTACATGCTGGCCGGGGTGGCGCTGGCCGCGGCCGTGGCGCAGCGGTCGTGGGCGCCGATCGTTCGGGCCGCGGCGAGCACGGCGCTGGGGCTCGGCGTCGCGGCGTTCTACCTGGTTCCCGCGGCGTGGGAGCAGAGCTGGGTCGCCATCGGCCAGGTGATCGCCGATCCGGCGGAGCAGTTCCAGACGAGCTGGCTGTTTGCCCGCCACGCCGATCCGTCGCTGCAGGCGCACGACGGCGTTCTGCACACGGTTTCGATTGCGGGCGCGATCATGTTTGCAGCCGCGTTCACGGGGCTGGGGGTGGGCTGGCGCCGGGGGCGGTTCCTGGCAAAGGGCGACCGGTGGGCGGCGTTCTGGATTCCGGTGGCGCTGATTCCGTTCGCGGTGCTGTTTCTGCAGCTCCCGGAGTCGGCGCCGGTGTGGAATCTGGTGCCGCGGCTGCATTTTTTGCAGTTTCCGTGGCGCTGGCTGGTCTGTCTTGAAGCGCCCATGGGCCTGCTGATCGCCGCGGCGGTGTGGCCGGCGCGGCCGCGCTGGCGGCTGGCCGTGGGCGGAGCGTGCGCGGCGGCGTTTTTGAGCGCGGGGTACTTCGGAGCCGGCGCGTACTTCCAGGTGTGCGAGGACTCGGAAACCCCGTTGGCGATGGCGAGCATCGACCGCGCCAGACTGGGCTTCGAGGGCGCGAGCGAGTACGTTCCGCGCGGGGTGGACAGCACCAACATCCCGATGGGCCTGCCGCAGAGCTGTCTGGTGAGCGAGCCGCTTGCGCCGCTGGCCGCCGAGCCCGCCGACCCGGACTCGGTTCCCGAGTTTGAGCAGAGCCAGCACACCTGCGAGGCCACGTTCAAGGGCTACGGGAGCAACGCCGAGCATGTGCGCTTTGCGTTCGAGAGCGCGCAGGCGGGTTACCTGGTGCTGCGCCTGCTCAACTATCCTGCGTGGCGGGTTCGGGTGAACGGGAGCCTCGTCGCTTCCCTGCCCCGGCGGGACGACGGGCTTATCGCCGTCCCGGTCGGGGCGGGCCGGGTTGCGGTTGCGGCCGACTGGACGGCCACGGGCGACGTGATTGCCGGGCGATGGCTGAGTGTACTCTCGGTGCTTCTGCTCACGGGGCTGGGCGCGGGCGAGCGAAGGCTGTCTGGAACTCGGTTATCATGAGTTCAATGCACGCCGATGTGAAGTCGCTGATCCAGGAAGGTGCGGAGCTGACCGACCGCGCGCTCGAAGCGCTGCTTCCCAGCGCCGAAACCGTGCCCGCCTCGATTCACGGGGCCATGCGGCACTCTGTTTTTGCCGGCGGCAAGCGACTGCGGCCGGTGCTGGCGATGCAGGCGGGGGTTACCATTGCGGGCGGGCTTCCGGCGGGCATCGAGCGGCTGGGCGCAGCGCTGGAGATGATTCACACGTACTCGCTGATCCACGACGACCTGCCGGCGCTGGACAACGACGACCTGCGGCGGGGCAAGCCCACCTGCCATGTGGCCTTCGGCGAGGCGATCGCGATCCTGGCCGGGGACGCGCTGCAGACGCGGGCCTTCGAGGTCCTGGCCGGCCTGGATGCGCCGCCGGCGGCAACGGTGCAGATCGTGGGCCTGGTGGCCAACGCGATCGGCACGGTGGAAGGGATGATCGGCGGACAGGTACTCGATCTTGAGAGCGAGCACCTGAAGCCCACGCCGGAGCTGGTGGATGCCATTCACCGCGCCAAGACGGGGGCGCTGATCCGGGTGAGCGTGGTTGGGGGCGGGGTCTACGCGGGGGCGACGGCGGACGATGTGGCGCGGCTGGACCGCTTCGGGCGCAAGGCCGGGCTGGCTTTCCAGATTGTGGACGATGTGCTGGATATGACGGTGGACTCAGAGCACCTGGGCAAGACGGCCGGCAAGGACCAGGCGACCGAGAAGGCCACGTGGCCCGCGGTCTTCGGGATCGAGCAGAGCCGGCGCGACGCCGCCCAGCTCATCGAAGAGGCATTTGACGCGCTGGCGCCCTACGGCAGCCGCGCCGACGGCTTGAAGTCCGTGGCACGCTACCTGGTCGAACGGAGCAACTGAGGCGCTTTGTTGCGGCGCATCGGCCGGCAACAACAGGCTCTAGAGCTGAAAGAGAATCGGGGCCTGAAGGAGAACCGGGTCAACGGGCGAAGATGTTCTTGAGGCGCTCGCGCTGCTTGGAGATGTCGTCGACCGCGCTTTGAATGCGCCCGAGCAGCGACTGAGCCTCATCCAGGTAGCCGGGCAGGGCGTTCCACCACGCTTTGATGGTTTCCTGCTGGTCGAGCATGGCCAGCGCCGTACCGCCGGCGGCGGCCAGCATTGCGGCGCGGCGGTTGCCCGTGAGCAGCAGCGCGCCGCCGGCCACGAGCGTTCCCGCAGCGGCGTAGCGCACGAGGTTGGCGGGCTGGCCCTGTGTGCCGGCCGGCGTGGACCGCGGCTGGCCTATTTCTTCTTCTCCCGGCTTCGAAAGCGGCACGACTACCATGTTCTCTCCTTCGTCCATCATCGATTCCCTGTCGCGCTCCACTTTGCCACGCGCGGCGGAGCCTTGCTTAGAGTATTGCCTGAAACCCTGCGCGTACAAGTGATTTCGGAGCGATGGCGCGAGGTTGGGCGGCGGCAGCGCCTGGCCCGGCAACCAAGCCTTGCGTTCAGTCCAGGTCGAACTCCCGGAGGGGCTTGCCTGCGGGAGCGTCTTTGGCTTTGCGGAGCGCTTCGGCGAATTTCTTCTCAAGGAGGTCGGCTTTGTTTTTCTCGGCGTCGACCGACTGGCGGAAGATCGATTCGGCGCGTTCGTCGCGCTCGCGCATCGCTCTGGCGGCTGTCTCCAGATCCTCGAAGGTGCGTTTGCGCGGCGCCGGCGTGTGGCTCACTACCAGTCCCGTCGTCCCGTCGATCTTCAGCATCGCCCCACAGTCAGGGCAAGCGACTTCAAATACATGTTCTTTGGTCTTGGCCATGGCAATCCCAGCTCGACACTTGGAATTGTAGGCCCTGGCGCGCGGAGTTGTCCGAACTTGTGCCGGCCGGCGGCAGGCCTGCTCTCAGGGGAGCACGACGGCCAGCACAAATCCGTCGTAGCCTTTGGCGCCTACGGTCTGCACGGCAGCGGCGGTCACGCGGGGTTCGGCGGCCAAGGCTTTTGCGAAACGCCGCACGCCCTCGACGTCCTTGTCGTCAGTGCCGGCCTCGACGACCTTGCCGTCGCGCACCACGTTGTCGACCACGATGGCCGTTCCCGGGCGGGCGAGCTGCAACGACCACTGGAAGTACTCCGTATTGCCGGCCTTGTCGGCGTCGATGAAGATGAGGTCGAAGGGCTGCGGGCGCTCGGCCGCCAGGGCCGCGAGGCTGTCGAGCGCCCGCCCCTGGCGCAGCTCCACGCGATCGAGGACGCCGGCGTTACGCAGGTTGGCGCGAGCCACTTCGGCGTGCAGCGGATTGAACTCGAGGGTCACGACTCGACCTTCGGGTCCGGCTGCCCGCGCCAACCAGATGGTGCTGTAGCCGCCGAGAGTGCCGATCTCGAGAATCCGCCGGGCCCGGGTGAGATGGGCGAGGACGGCGAGCAGCTTTCCCTGCAGCCGGGTGACGTCGATGGGCGGCAGCCCCGCTTGCGCATTGGCGGCGAGGGCCGCATCGAGGGCCTGGTCGCCGGGCGCGAGCAGGCCGCCGAAGTAGTCGTCCACCGCAGTCCACACCGGCTGCAGAGAGTGGACGGGCCGCTCATTCCGCAGGGCGGTGCGCTCAGCCGCATACGTCTCCGCTTCAGTTTTCGCCTCGGGCATGGGCAGCTCCTTTTTTTGTGAGTGGTTGGGTTCGCAAACGCAGCCTGGGACATTTACTTTTCGCGCGCCACCACAAAGTCCGGCATCCAGAGCAGGGCGCGGCGGTAGTCGGACTCGGGCAGCACGGCCAGGGCCTGCCGCGCCTGATCGGCGTAGCGGTTAGCGGCGGCCATGGCGTATTCGACCGACCCGTTGCGCGCCAGAATCTCCTGGATCTGTCCGCGGCTGACGTTCTCAAAGCTGCGGTCATCGAGGACCCGCTGAATGTTCTGGCGATCGCGGGCGGTGCCGTGGTCGATGGAGTGGATGACGGCGAGCGTGGCCTTGCCTTCGCGCAGGTCGCTGGCCACGGGTTTGCCCAGAACGTCCTCGGTGGCGGTCAGGTCGAGAACGTCATCGACGATCTGGAAGGCCAGCCCGACGGCGCGGCCGTAGGTGGCGAGGCCGGTCTCCCCGGCCTCAGGGGCGCCGGCCAGCACCGCGCCCAGCCGCATCGAGACCGAAAAGAGGCAGGCTGTCTTGCGGAAGATCAGGTCGTAGTACTCGGCCTCGGAGACGGCCTTGCCGAGCTTCTGGATCTGCAGAAGCTCGCCCTCGACCATCTGCTGGGTAAGGTCGATGAGGACGTCGAGGATGCGCAGGTTGCGCTCGCCCAGCGCCACGCGATAGGCCTGCATATAGAGCCAGTCGCCGGCGAGCACGCACTTCTCATTGCCCCAGGTGGTGTTGGCGGAGGGGCGGCCGCGGCGGGTGTCGGCTCCGTCGATGATGTCGTCGTGGAGCAGGGTGGCGGTGTGCACCATCTCGACGACCGCGCCCAGTCGCACCGCACTCTGGCCGGAGAAGCCCAGCGCATGGGCCGCCAACAGCAGCAGCGAAGGCCGTATCCGCTTGCCGCCGCCCTCGCGCAGGTACTCGGCGATCTCGGTGATGGTGCTTACGCTCGAAGCGGCGTCGCGGCCCAGCTCCTGCTCCACCGCCACGAGATCCTCGCGGAGCAGATCGAAGACCTCCCTCGCCGTCGCTATCGCCAGTGTGCTCAAATGCTCTCCGCTTTTGCCGAAATCCGCTGGGGAAGCCCCGCAAAATCCGCCGGACCCGGGCTCAATTGGTACGGTAGTTGGTAAACTGCAGGTCCACGCCGAGGTCCTTGCTCTTGAGCATGGCGATGATGGCCTGCAGGTCGTCGCGGTCCTTGCCCGATATGCGCACGGTGTCGCCCTGGATGCTGCCCTGGACCTTCTTTTTGGTCTCTTTCACGAGGCGCACGATCTCCTTGGCCTTTTCGGAGGGAATGCCCTGCTGCAGGCTGATCTTCTGGCGCACGCTCTGGCCGGCGGCCGGTTCGACCTTGCCGTAGGTAAGATTCTTGAGAGAGACACCGCGCTTCACCAGTTTTTGTCCGAGGATCTCTTTCACGGCCTCGAGCTTGTACTCGTTGGCGGAGGCAAGCTGGATGGTCTCCGCGCCTTCGAGGTCGATCTCAGAGTGGGAATCCTTGAGATCGAACCGCTGGCGGATCTCTTTGAGCGCCTGGTCGATGGCGTTGCGGACCTCCTGCATGTCCACCTTGCTCACGATGTCGAATGAATTGTCCTGGGCCATGGTTCACTTCCTCGCTGCATCCGGGCGTCGCCAACGCGTTTGCCGCCCGGGCGCAACTCTTTCAGTTTCCCACGTCAGGCGGCAGGTGAAACAGCCGGAGGAAGTTTTTCGTGGTGGCGGCGGCGATTTCGGCGGGGCTCACACCCTTGACCGCTGCCAGAGTGCCGGCGGTCCGGGCTACGAAGGCGGGCTCGTTGCGCTTGCCGCGGTCGGGCGCGGGCGCGAGCCAGGGGGCGTCGGTTTCGACCAGCAGGCTGTCGAGCGGAACCTGAGCGGCGACGTCGCGCAGGGGCTGCGCCCTGGGATAAGTCAGGTTTCCTGCGAAAGAGATGAGGAAACCCAGATCGAGGGATTGGCGCACCTGCTCCCATGCGCCGCCGAAGCAGTGCATCACGCCGCCGAGGCCGGTTGCGCGCCAATGCTCGTTGAGCACGGCGAAGAGGTCGTCCCAGGCGTCGGTATGGCCGTCCCTGGGGCGGCAGTGGATCAGGATGGGCCGCTTGTGAGCGGCGGCGATTTCGAGCTGCTTGATGAGGCCCGCGCGCTGCACGTGGTGCGGAGCACCTTCGTGGTAGTAGTCGAGGCCGATCTCGCCGCAGGCGATGGTTTCGGGCTCGGCCAGCAGGCCGTCGAGTCTGGCGAGCACGCCGGCATCAATCTCCGGCGTATTGTGCGGATACACTCCCGCGCTCGCATACAATCGTGGCATTTCAGCTTTTCCGTTGAACTCCCGGCAAATCTCGAGCGCCTGGTGCATCTCCGCCGGCCCCTCGCCGATCCCGATCGCGAGCACCGCGCCCACGCCCGCGTCGTACGCGCGCTTGAGCATCGACTCGCGGTCGCCCGCGTAGCGCGAGCTGTCCAGATGGGCATGGGAATCTATGAGCAATGAAACCTCAATAGATGCGGCTTATCAATATAATCAAACGCATAGACGGCAAATAGGCTCTTTTCTCAGTCCTCTGCGGCATACTCGGCCAATCTATTAAGAAGATAGGTCGGGATCTGCTCCGTTGTCAGTCTCTGTTCCCATTTCTTGGCCCCTTCCCAAACATGCACAAAACTGGACTCAGTCACAACCCAGGCGTACGCAGCCCCCTCGGTCTCTGGTCGCAAAATCCACCTGATCTTGTGAGACGGACCGAAAGGGATCTGCGCTCCTCCTACCTCAGCAGGATCGGCTCCAAAGTAAATGCGACATTGATTCGAATTCGCTCTTGTCGGAGATGCGTCCTTAAATTCAGCAAACACATTCATTCCTGTTAGCTGCACGCGAGGAAAATTGCCGCCAGCCCGCCATTCTTCCGGGCGAATGCACTCCCGAATGCGCATTTGAATATTTTGGAACTCGTGCTGCATAGTAGTCATTCTATTTGCCCCTAACGTGCCCAGCATAACATGGATCTACTTACATCGTTTAGATGAGTTATACAACCGAACTTCATCAGTTGCACCAAATGTTCCGACGCAGGCGCAGTTTTATCATGTCGGTTACAGTAATCTATACAGAAAGTCGATAAGCCCGAGCGCTGACTTATAAACAGTTATCTTGTGCAGACTCGCATGCAGAGGCGTTCACCTGGTGAAGTCTACTTCAACCGCGCCCCCAGCGGCACCTCTTCCAGAAATCCGGCCAGCACGGGCGCGCCGTCGGGCAGCGAGGCCGCCAGCAGCATCCCGTTCGATTCGAGGCCGCGCATCTTCCTGGGCGCCAGGTTGGCCACGATGACGATCTTGCGGCCGATGAGTTTTTCGGGCTCGTAATACTGCGCGATGCCGGCGAGAATCTGGCGCTTCTCGTAGCCGAGATCGACCTCGAGGCGCAGCAGTTTGTCGGCCTTGGGAATGCGCTCGGCCACCAGCACCTGGGCTACGCGCAATTCCACCCTGGTGAAGTCATCGATGGTGATGTACTGCTTCTCGTCGGCCAGTGCATCGGCTGCCGGCGCCGCAGCCGGAGCGGACGCAGCCACCGGCGCTGGAGGCGCAGGAGCAGCCGAAGCCGCGGTTGCAGCCGGCTCAACGGGTTTGGGGTCGGCCGGCTTCACGGGAGCGGCAGCCTCTTTCACGGCTTCGGGCGCAGCCGCCGGCGCCTTCACGCCGGCTTCTGCATGGCTCGCCGCATCGACCGCGCTCTTGTTGTTCTCTTCTTCAAGCTTCTGCATACGCTCCACCGTGTCCTTTTCGGCGCGCGGGAAGAGCGGCGCGGGCTCGCCGAACTTCGTCCCCGCCTGCAACCCGCCCCACGCCAGATTGGTCAAGAAACCCTGCTGTGCAGCATCGGCAATCTCGCCCTGGCCAAGCTGCCGCCAGACCTTGGCCGCCGCGTCCGGCAAGACGGGATACGCCAGCGCCGTTATGATGCGGATGGCCTCGGCCGCTGTTCCGAGCACGCGCGCCTGCAACTTTGCATGATCGGAGTCGGAACGGTCCGCCGGCTTCTTCCAGGGCGCATTCGCGGTCAGGTAACCATCGGTCTCAGCGACGAGAGCCCACAGGCCCTTGAGCGCATCGGAGAAGTTCAGGGCATCGAAGGCGGGGCCGAATTCGGCAACGGCTTTCTCCGTACTCGCGCGCAGTGCCGCTTCAGCCGCGGTAGCCACGCCAGGCTCGGGCACTACCCCGCCGAAGTACTTGTGCACCATGTTGACGACCCGGCTGACCAGGTTGCCGTAGCCGTTGGCGAGGTCGCCGTTATACCGCTGGACAAGAGAGTCGAAGGAAAAATTCCCATCCTGCCCGAAGGGAATCTCACGGAGCAGGAAGTAGCGCAGCGCATCGGCGCCGAGCACTGTGTCCACGGTCTCGGCGCGCACGATGTTGCCGCGCGACTTCGACATCTTGCCCTGGTCGAAGAGCAGCCAGCCGTTGGCGCGCACGCGGCGCGGCGGCGCAATGCCGGCAGCCATCAGAAAGGCGGGCCAGTAGACGCAGTGGAAGCGGCTGATCTCTTTCCCGATCAGGTGCAGGTCCGCGGGCCAGAATTTTTTGAAGTTTTGGTCGTCATCGGAGCCATACCCCAGCGCCGTAATGTAGTTGGCCAACGCATCCAGCCACACGTAGACCACGTGCTTCTCGTCGCCCGGGACGGGAATGCCCCAGGAAAAGCTGGTGCGGCTCACAGACAGATCCTTCAGCCCGCTGCGCACAAAGCTGATCACCTCGCGGCGGGTCGATTCCGGGCCCATGAAGTCGGGGTTGTCTTCGTAGAACTCGAGCAGTCGGCGCTCGAAGGCCGAGAGCTTGAAGAAGTAGTTCTCCTCGCTCACCGTCTCGGTGGGCCGGCCGCAGTCGGGGCAAGGCGTACCGGGGGGACCTTCGACGTAGGCCTCGTCGAAGATGCAGTACTGGCCGGTGTACGAGCCCTTGTAGATGAAGCCGCGCTGGCGCAACGTGGCGAAGAGGTGTTGCACGCCGCGCCGGTGGCGCTCCTCGGTGGTGCGGATGAAGTCGTCGTAGGTGAGCCCCAGGCGGTCCCAGAGGCCGCGAAACTCGGCGGCAATCGCGGTGGCAAATTCGAGCGGCGTGCAACCGGCCAGGCCGGCCGAGCGCTCCACCTTCTGGCCGTGCTCGTCGGTGCCGGTGAGGAACCACGTCTCCACGCCGAGGGCCCGCCGGCGGCGCGCCAGGGCGTCGCAGACAATCGTCGAGTAAGCGTGGCCCAAGTGCGGCCGCGCGTTCACGTAGTAGATGGGCGTGGTCAGGTAAAAGCGGTTTTCCTTGGGAGCCGATTCGTTCATGGGCGGGTCGTTGAAAGGCCTTGGCTGCACGCCCAATCACCGAAGATTCAAAGCAAAGGCGCGCGCAATCTACTTCTTGATTTTAAGCCATTGCATCGAGTGCCTGATCCCTCGGTAGTGGGGCAGTCCGCGAGACCCTGGCCCCGAAGCCAAAACCCGCGTTGATTTGAGAGGTGACTTGCATTCGGGCTGAAGAGGCTTCGGAAACGGAGAAAACCGAGACCAAATGGGGACGCGCGGACCCCGCAGGGGCTAAAGCCCACCCCTTTGTTCCAGCGTTTGCGGCACGACTAAAGTCGTGCCCTTATTACAGAACCTGCCAGGCGCCGCGTTTTTCCGCGGTATGTGAAGCCCCAACTCTTCAAACGGTTCCACCACCGATCCATCGATTCTTTCGTGCCCACTCACTACGCCTGATCCCCGATCCCTCGCCCTTGACCATCGGTAACTGAAGGTCGTGGTTATCTCCATCGGAAGATCCGCACCGAAACCGCAAACGGCACGACCAGCCAGACCAAGAGAATCCCCACCGGCGCCATCAGGTGCTCCGCCCCTAACCCTTGCAGCATATTGCCGCGCATGGCGTTGATGGCGGCGGTGAGCGGGAGGGCCTGGACGAAGGGCTGAATCGCGGCCGGGAACCGCGAGGCGGAGAAGAAGACGCCCGACAGGATCCACATGGGCAGCATGGTGAGGTTCATCAGGCCTGAGACGGCTTCCATGGTGCGCGCCCGCGAGGCGACCAGCAGCCCCATGGCCGAGAAGACCAGCGAGGTGAGCACGCAGACGGCGCCCAGCTCCCACAGCGGCCCGCGAAAGGGCACGCCGAAGGCCAGACGCGCGAAGCCGAGAAAGGCGACGACCTCGATGACGAGCATGGCCAGCCGCGAGAGCACGAACGACATGAGGTACTGCCATCGGGGCATAGGCGAGGCCACCAGGCGCTTGAGGAGCTTCTTCTGGCGGGCCTCCACAATGGCGAAGCCCAGGCCCCACATCGCCGAGCCCATCAGGTTCATGCCCAGGAGGCCGGGCACCACAAAGTCGATGTACCGCGAACCCACCTCATGCACGGGCTGGTTCGCGGCCGTCACCGCATCGCGGCGTCCCGCGGCCTGCTGGATGGCCTCATTGGCTACCAGCCGGGCTGTGCGCGCGTCGGGGTTGGTGGCGTCGTACTCATACACCACACCGCCGTTACGCGCGATGGCCAGCAGGAGGATTGCGCCGGTGGCGAGCGCGTGCCGGCCTTCGGGCTCGGTCATCCGGGTCGCCTTCAACCCCTTGTCCGCGGCCAACGCCTGGGTGAGCCGGGGCGTGGTCGCGGCTACGGGCAAGACTTCGGGCGGGCGGTTGCGGAAGGCGATGCCGAGGCCGGCGGCGAGGAGAATGGGGAAGATGAAGATCCAGAAGATCGCCTCCGGCTCGCGCAGGATGAGCCAGAAACGCACCGCCGTCAACTGCCACAGGCTGCGGAGGGCCAATCTGCTCGGCAATTTACTCATCCCGCAGGTTCCTTCCCGTGAGCCTTACAAACACGTCTTCGAGGGTCGCCGAGTGGGTGCGGAACTCGGTGAGATGCAAGCCCTGGCGGGCCAATGTTTCGAAGATGCGCGGCGCGGCGGTGTGCAGTTCGGTCACGGACAACTGGTGGAGGGCGGCGTCTACGCGGTGCGAGTGGACTCCGGGGATGGCGGTGAGCAGCGCGGGATCGATGGTCGCAGCCCTTATCGCGGAGTTGGCTGCCCCGGGTCCCGCGTTGGGGACCTGGGAGTGCGACACCGCAAACTCCACGATGTCCTCGCCGCCCACGGTGGCGATGAGTTGCTGGGGCGTGCCCAGCGCGATCACCTTGCCGTGGTCCATGATCGCCACGCGGTCGCAGAGCCGCTCGGCCTCGTCCATATAGTGGGTGGTAAGGATGATGGTTCGGCCGGCGCGCTTCAGGCCCTCCACCAGATCCCAGAGGTGGCGGCGGGCCTGGGGATCGAGGCCGGTTGTGGGCTCGTCGAGGAAGAGCAACTCCGGGTCGCCCACCAGCGCCGTGGCCATGGCCAGGCGCTGCTTCTGTCCGCCTGAGAGCCCGCCCACGCGCGCCTTCCGCTTCTCCTCGAGCTGCGCCATCCGGATCGACTCCTCTACAGAGATGCCCTTGCGGAAGAAGCTGCGAAACAGCCGAATGGTCTCCTCGACAGTGAGCTTTTCCGGGAACTGGGTTTCCTGCAGTTGGATTCCGATGCGCTGCCGGAGTTCCAGCGCATGGGTGCGCCAGTTCAGGCCCAGCAGCTCGACGGCGCCGTCATCGGGCTCGGTGAGGCCTTCGCAGATCTCGATGGTGGTCGTCTTCCCAGCCCCATTGGGACCGAGCAGGCCGAAGCACTCGCCGCGCGCCACTTCGAGGTCGACGCCATCGACGGCCTGCACGTGGCCGAAGGCCTTCTTGAGGCCGTGAATGCGCAGGGCCGCCGCTGTTCCTGCAGCATTCGCTGCTTCTGGTTCGCGCAACTTCCTCACCGCCTCAGAGTACCCTATCTTTCATTGCGCTTTGTTCAAAGGCCGCCGGCGGCGGCCGAATGACCGGCATCCTTATCGGGGCGGGGCGATCAGGCTGGGCAGGTCGGAGCGCCAGGGCGAGGTCTGGTTGGCGAGCAGGGTGCGAATCTGGCCGGGCCTGAAGGGGATGGGCGCGCGCAGCCAGGCTGCCGCGTGGGCCAGACCCATCGCGAAGGAGACGGGAATGGGAAGGAAGAGGGTGCGCCGGCCGGCCCGCAGTCCGCGCACAAATTCGCGGTAGGTGGGCATGGGCTCGTAGAAGAGGTTGAAGGCCCCGGTGCGGTTCTCTTCGAGGACGACGGTGGCGGCGGCGAGAAAGTCCGCGAGGGAGATGGTGGCTAGCCTGCGTCCACTGTAGACTCCCGCGCCGCCGGGGCAGGGATGAAAGGCACCTGATCCGGAACTCGCGCACGCTGTTGGCTTCAACGCGGTTCTGGTGTATCCGCGGGCGCAAAAAGACCCACCCGCTCCTGCGGTGCTCCAGAGACCGCACTTGTTCCGATGCTGCCGTGCCGCCCGGGGCCTGAGCCCGGCGAACCTCAGCCGGTGACGTTGCCACTGCAGTCGGAGTGGCCGCAGCGGCACACGACTTCAGTGCGGCCGGCCTGGCCCTCGCAATGGGCACTGCAGTACTTGGATTTGTCGGTCGGAATGCAGGAGCAGACGGGGTTGGCGCATTTCCTGGGGTTTGCGTTGGCCATAGCTTCCCCTTTCGCACGTACCGCAAACGGGCGCGCGACGGAGGCGGTCCGTTCGCGGCCAAAGCATAGCACGAAAGCGATGCTGCTTGCAGCGCGGGGCCGGGGTGCCTGGAAGGGGCTACTTTAGCGGGCGCGTCTGCTGGTCGCGGGTATTCATGAAGGCGCGGGCGCTGCCCTGGGCGCGGAGGTTGGGGTCGCGGATGGGGGGCTGGTCGTCCTGGGCGGAGAATCCGCGGGCGAGGCGGGGGTTGGGGCGGAAGCGGGGAGGGCCGCCGTTGAACTGGCGGGCGTGGCTCAGCACCATCCCGGCGCGGCCGTGCATGGGCCGCACGATGCCGCGTATCTGCACGTTCATGTTGCGGTACTTGTCCAGGGAGCCGACGTCGTCGCGATCTTCCCAGAGGCTGACGATGGTGAACCGGCAGTCGGCGTCGGGGGTTTGGGGCGAGCAGACGTCGAGGAAGCGGGTGCCGTCGGGGAGGCGCACCACGTCGTAGATGTGGGCGGTGACGCAGACGTCCTTGCTGATCATGCGGGAGGCCTGGTCGGCGGTATAGCACTGCTTGGGCTTGCCTGCGAAGGCGACGGCTTGCAGGCACGCGACGAGAAAGGCGACGGCTGGGAGGCTGCACGGCCGGCGGCGTGGCATGGAGGCCCTTTCCGGGGAACTGGCGCCAGCTTAGCGCAACCCCGGGGGAAGGGATGTGACGGATGAACAGGCCCTAGTGGGCGCCGACGAGTTCGGTGCTCCTGGCCGCCTGGCCGTAATGGCTTTCAACATAGCGGTCGAGGATCTGCTTGAACTCGGCCACGATGGTGTCGCCGCGGAGGGTGGTGTAGAGCTTGCCGTCGACGTAGACGGGGGCCTTGGGCTCCTCGAAGGTGCCGGGAAGGCTGATGCCGAGGTTGGCGTGCTTGCTCTCGCCGGGGCCGTTGACGACACAGCCCATGACGGCGAGCTTGAGCTCCTCGACGCCGGGGTAGCGTCTGCGCCACTCGGGCATGGAGGTGCGGAGGTAGGTCTGGATCTGCTCGGCGAGCTCCTGAAAGTAGGTGCTGGTGGTGCGGCCGCAGCCGGGGCAGCTCGTGACCTGGGGCATGAAGCTGCGGATGGAGAGGGACTGGAGGATCTGCTGGGCGGCCTGGACCTCTTCGGTGCGGTCGCCGCCGGGCTTGGGAGTGAGGGAGACGCGGATGGTATCGCCGATGCCGGCGAGGAGGAGCGGGGCGAGGCCGGCGGTGGAAGCGATGACGCCTTTGGTGCCCATGCCGGCCTCAGTGAGGCCGAGGTGGAGGGGGTAGTCGCAGCGGGCGGCGAGGGCGGTGTAGACGTCGAGGAGGTCGCGGACGCCGGAGACCTTGGCGGAGAGGATGATCTGATCGTGGCCGAGGCCGTAGCGCTCGGCGGCGCGGGCGGAGTCGAGGGCGCTCACGATCATGGCTTCCATCATGACGTCGCGGGCGGGCTGGGGATCGGGCCGGCGGCTGTTTTCATCCATCATGCGGGTGAGGAGGGCCTGGTCGAGGGAGCCCCAGTTGACGCCGATGCGGACGGGCTTCTGGTTCTCGACGGCGCACTCGACCATGGTGCGGAAGTTGTCGTCATCCTTGCGGCCGATGGAGACGTTGCCGGGGTTGATGCGGTACTTGGCGAGAGCGCGGGCGGCGGCGGGGAACTTCTTGAGAAGGATGTGGCCGTTGTAGTGGAAGTCGCCGATGATGGGGACGCGGACGCCGCGTTTGTCGAGGGCTTCGACGATGTGGGGGACGGCGGCGGCGGCGTCTTCGTTGTTGACGGTGACGCGGACGAGCTCGGAGCCCGAGAGGGCAAGGGCGGCGACCTGTTCGACAGTGGAGGCGACGTCGGCGGTGTCGGTGTTGGTCATCGACTGGACGACGACGGGAACTTCCCAGCCGACGCGGACGTGGCCGATGTGGACGGTGGGGGTCTTTCTGCGCTGAATCTCCGCCATGCTGCTAGTTTACCCGGATGGGTGAGCTCGTGCACAGATAGAGGCGGCAACGGCGGGGGAGTTTTGCGGCAGTGAGGGGAGTGCGCCGGCGCGCGGCCCCGGTTCGGCGCGGGTCACGATGGTGAGCACACGAGTGGGTACTGTTGATTGGGCGCGTGCCGCGGGCAGGCAATTGCAGCCCATGGGCGCTTGTGCTAGGGTCGAGATGGTACTCCCTGGCTCCGGCTCGCGAAGTGACTTTGCGCCAAACGGAGCACCGACCCAGGGGGTTGAAAGGCGCCGCCTGGCGGCGTTGGCTCCCTGGAAGCCCGGATGGGGTTCGTGGGGCGCCGGCCTTGAAGCCGCAGGAGCAACCACGAGGCGAGTCCTTTGCATTTATCTCATAGCCTGCGCATCGATGAGTTGTCTGCCGAGGAGCTCGCCGTCTATGCAACGCTGAAGCCGGAGCGGCTGCCCGAGCATGTGGCCATCATCATGGACGGCAACGGGCGCTGGGCGGGGCGGCGGCTGCTGAAGCGGTTCCAGGGGCATCAGCAGGGCGCGAAGAGCGTGCAACTGGTGACCGAGACCGCCTCGCGCATCGGCCTGCCGTGGCTGACGCTTTACGCCTTCTCGCTCGAGAACAAGCTCCGCCGGCCGCGGGCCGAAGTGAGCTTTCTGATGCGGCTGCTGCGCAGCTACCTGGAGAGCAACCTGCAGCGGATGATGGACAATAACGTGCGCATGAGGTACATCGGGCGGACCCACGATTTGCCGCCCGAGGTGCAGGAGAAGATGCTGTGGGCCGAGGAGGCGACGGCAGGCAACACCGGGACCACGCTGACGCTGGCCCTGAACTACGGCGCGCGCACGGAACTCGTGGACGCCTTCCGGTCCCTGGCCGCGGAGATGATGCAGAGGCGGCTCAAGCCCGGCGACATCAGCGAGGCCGATGTGCATCGCCATCTGTACACGGGGCACATGCCGGACCCGGACCTGCTGATCCGGACGTCGGGCGAGATGCGGCTGTCGAACTTTCTGCTCTGGCAGATCGCCTACACGGAGATCTACGTGACCGAACGGCTGTGGCCGGATTTCCGGGGGATTCACCTGCTCGAAGCCATCGCGAACTACCAGCGCCGCGAGCGCCGCTACGGCGGGCTGGGCGAGGGTTGCGGCGAGGTCGAGGAGAATCCCGAGCGCATTCAGATTGTGGCGGGCTAACCACTGACATTTGCATCGTTTAGCCAGAGCGGAGGCGGCTCGGTCCGATCGCGAATGGCGCTATCTCTGCGGCCGCTCCGCCCCGGCAGTGTATCCTCAACCTAGTCCATGAAACGAATCCTGACCGCTGTCATCCTGATTCCTTGTGCCCTTTTTCTGGTGTTTCTGGGGCCGCGGTGGCAGTGGCTCTTTGTGCTGGCGGCCGCCGCAGTGGCGACGCTGGCGGTGTGGGAGTGCCTCGACCTGGCCAGGCGCAACGGATTTCAACCGGGCCGCTTTGCGGTCGTGGCGGCGCTGCTGGCGCTCTTTGCGGGGAACTACGAGTGGCCGGACCGCACCGCCATCCTATTAGGCGCGCTCAGCCTCGGCCTGCTGGTCTACTGCACCTTCCGCCGGCCGCCCGAGCGTGTGCTGGGCGACGCCGCCGCCTCGATCTTCTCCCTGGTGTATGTGGGCTTCACGCTGATCGCCCTGCCCACGCTGCGGGCGCAGCCGAACGGCTCCTCTCTGCTGACTTTCCTGTTCTGCGTGGTGTGGTCGGGCGACATCGCCGCCCTTTACGTGGGCCGGGCTGTGGGCCGGCACAAGATGACCCGGGTGCTGAGCCCCAACAAGACGTGGGAGGGCGCGGCGGGGTCGATGGTGGCGAGCCTGCTGGTCGCGGGCGGGCTTTATTGGGCGGCTTCGGCCATGGAGACGTGGAGCGCGCCGCTGCTCTCGTATCCTGACGAGCTGTGGTACTGGCTGGTGCTGGCCGCGCTGGTGAACGTGGCCGGGCAGGTGGGCGATCTGGCCGAGTCCGCGCTCAAGCGCTCGGCGGGCGTGAAGGACTCCGGGAACCTGCTGCCGGGGCACGGCGGCGTGCTCGACCGCATCGACGCGCTGATGCTGGCGGCGCCGGTGATGTGGTACGCCGTGGTGATTCGCCAGATGTTCTAAGATGCGTTTTAGCTTTCAGCTTTCAGTTCGCGCCTGAGCGCCTGTGAGCCTGCCTCGCTTCCGTCATGCCCGTGGAAAGATCTGAGCATCGGCATCCTCGATTCCGGTCTCAACGGAGAAAAAGGCGGCCGATGAAACGCGCGAAGCTGAGAGCGGTAGGCTGGGAGCTTAAGGCGGAGAGCTTAATGTTGAAAGCCAGGAGCTGTTCTTGAAGCGTCTCGCCATTCTCGGATCGACCGGATCCATCGGGCAAAGCACCCTCTCGATCGTGGAGCAGTTTCCGGAGCGGTTTTCGGTGGCCGCGCTGGCCGCCGGCCGCAACCTCGAAGAGGCTTTTGCGCAGGCGGTCCGCTGGCGGCCGAAGGTGGTTTCGCTGGCCAGCGAAGAGACGGCCGGCCAGTTGGCGGTGCGGCTGCGGGAGGCCGGGGTAACCGGAATCGAAGTGGTGTACGGGACGGCCGGGACGGTCGCCTGCGCCACGCTCCCGGAGGCCGACTTTGTGGTTTCGGCCATTGTGGGCGTGGCCGGCCTGGAGGCTACCCATGCGGCCATTGTGGCCGGGAAGCCAGTGGGCCTGGCCAACAAGGAGTGCATGGTGGCAGCCGGCGAGATCCTGACCGCGGCCGCCCGCGCGCGCGACGTACCCATTCTGCCCATCGACAGCGAACACAACGCCGTGCACCAGTGCCTGCGGGTGGGCGCACATGCCGAGGTCAAGACTATCTGGCTCACGGCTTCAGGAGGGCCGTTCCGGCAGCTGCCTCTGGAGGATTTTGCGCGCATTACGCCGGAGCAGGCGCTGAAGCACCCGACGTGGGTGATGGGGCGGCGGATCACGATCGACTCGGCCACCATGCTGAACAAAGGTCTGGAGGTGATCGAGGCGTGCCGGCTGTTCGACGTCGCGCCCAGCCAGGTTCGGGTGACGGTTCATCCGCAGTCCACGGTGCACTCGCTGGTGGAGTACGTGGACGGGTCGATTCTGGCGCAGATTTCAGTGACCGACATGCGGCTGCCGATTCTCTACGCGCTGGCCTATCCGGAGCGTCCGGCCTCCACGCTGACCTTCGACCTGGCGGCGCTGCGCTATCTCGAGTTCGAGCCGCCGGACTTCGAGCGCTTTCCCTGCCTGCGGCTGGCATACGAGGCCGCGGAAAAGGGCGGGGCGCACGCGATCGCGCTCAACGCGGCCGACGAGGTGGCGGTCGAAGGCTTTCTGGCCGGCCGCATCCCTTTTATGGGCATCCCGCGTACAATTGAAAGAGTGCTGGCCTCCACGCCGGAGACGCATCCGACGACTATCGCCGGGGTGCTTTCGGCCGACCGCGAGGCGCGTGAAACGGCTCGTGCGCTGCTCGCATGAGCCTTGTCCGCGCCGGCGCCGCCACGCCTAAACCGGCCCCCGAGGCGTGACCAGGTCATCTCCCCGGGAATTCCGTAGTTCGAGGAACGAACCGCTACTGTATGCATGATTTTCTGGTTTCCGTCGCCGCCTTCATCGTCCTGATCGGCCTGATGATCCTGGTCCACGAATTTGGACACTTTCTTGTCGCCAAGCTGTGCGGAGTGTGCGTGGAGCGCTTCTCGATCGGGTTTCCACCGCGCCTGATCGGGATCAAGATCGGCGAGACCGATTACTGCATCTCCGCCACGCCGCTGGGCGGATACGTGAAGATGACCGGGGAAAACCTGCCCGGCGAGAACCTGTCGATCGAGGGCGCCGATGACGAGATGATCGAGGCCCTGAAGGCCGTTCCGGGCGCGCTCACTTCGCATCCGCGCTGGCAGCGGATCCTGATCGCCGCGGCGGGCCCGGTGGCGAACTTCATTCTTGCCCTGGTGCTCATGGTGATCTACTACGGGTGGATCAACGAGGTGCCTTCGGTGCAAGTGAAGGCGACCACCGTGGACTGGGTGGTTCCCAACTCGGCGGCGGCGGCGGCCGGCATCCAGGCCGGCGACGTGATTACCCGGTTTGGCAGCGTGCACGATCCCTCCTGGGACATGATCACGGCGCAGGCCATCATCAATCCCGGGCAGTCCATACCGGTCGACGTCGAGCGTGAGGACAAGTCCCTCGATCTCTCGATGCGCATCCCGGAGAGCGCCAAATCGAGCGACTTCGACATCAGCGACGCGGGTCTGCTGCCCGAGTTCGTGCCCGGGCCTATCGCCGTGGCCCAGGTCGAGCCGGGCACGCCGGCGGCCCGGGCGGGCTTCCGTCCCGGCGATGCGGTGCTCTCCGTCGACGGTCACCCACTGCACTACATCGTCTCTCTGCAGGCCTTCATGCAGCAGAACCAGGCCAAGCCGGTTTCGGTGGTGCTCGAACGCGACGGCAAGGCGCTGCCGCCCATTCAGATCGATCCCGCGCATATGCAGGGCGCCTGGGTGCTGGGCTTTGACAGCAAGGGGCTGGCGATGCGCGACAACCCGCTCGGCCTTGGACGCGGCACGGCTCACGCGACGCGCTTCTGCGCGGACAACTCCTTCCTCATCCTTGAGGTCGTCGAGCGGCTGTTTACGCGGCGGGTCTCGGTGTCGCAGTTGAGCGGGCCCATCGGCATTGCGCAGATGGCCGGCCAGGCGGCGCAGATGCGGGGGTGGTATCCCAAGTTCAGCCTGGCCGCCGAGATCAGCCTCAACCTCGGCATCCTCAACCTCTTTCCCTTCCCGATCCTCGACGGGGGAATGATCATGCTGCTGCTCATCGAAAGCCTTCTGCGCCACGATATCAGCCTGAACATCAAGGAGCGCGTTTACCAGGTGGCCTTTGTGGTGCTGGTGGTGTTCTTTGCGTTCATCATCGTGAACGACGTGACCAAGCTGTCGATCTTCGGGCATGGAAGGCCGTGACGGCAGGGGTCAGGGGTCGGGATTGCTGGCTGGCTTTTGTGGGCGCGCGAGGAGCTTGGGGACGATCGAATCCGCGCTGAATTTGCGCTCCGCGCACTGGCACTCGCGAAGGGTGGAACTGGGTGGCCGGGGTTTCTGTCAAGGAGGAAACCGGCACGAAGCCCGAAGATTTGTGGAAAAACGCTGTTCCACGTGGAAAACCGGACAGAAATTGTCCTGAATTTAACCCCTTCCCCGAGGGACGGAGAGGCTCATGCCGGTGAACACCTACCAGGTCCGCGTCCGCTACGCTGAAACCGACCAGATGGGGATCGTGTACTACGCCAACTACCTGGTCTGGTTCGAGCTGGGGCGCGTGGAGCTGCTGCGCTCGCTGGGGCTGGCCTACAGCCAGCTCGAAACCGAGCACGAGTGCATTTTGCCGGTGGTGGAGGCGACCTGCCGCTACCGCGCGCCGGCCCGCTACGACGACGAGATCCTGATCGAGACCCGCCCGTCGCTGCTGCGCGGCTCGGTGCTCAAGTTCGCTTACCGGATTTTGCGCAAGGGCGAGAACGGGGAAGAGGCGAAGCTGCTGGCCGAGGGCGAGACGGTGCATGTGGTCTGCGACGACCAGCTCAACCGCAAACCGCTGCCCGAGCACTACGCGGAGGCGCTGCGCACGATGCTGCGCGAGGATGCGCCGGCGGAGCACGACGGCGCACGAAAGTAGAACCAATCAATCCCGGGTACAGTGCCGCTCAGGAACCCTCCGGCAGACTCGTTTGGAAAAACAGGGTCTCAGTGCCGCTCCGCAGCCGACGCGATCTTGGCTTCGGCCTCGGAGATAACGCGGAGGGCCTCGTCGTAGGCGGCTTCGCTCTCGGCGGCCTCGCGCCACATCTTCAGGCCGCGGTCCAGTTGCTGCTCGGCGCGCGCCACGTCGATCTCCTCGGGCTTCAGGGCGTCGTTGGCCAGGATGGTAACCCGGTCGGGCAGGACCTCCGCAAAGCCCCAACTGACGTTGTAGCGGGTCTGGCCCGCAGCAGCGGGCGGCTCACCAGCCGCACCCGCAACCGGATTATGGATAGTCACGTCGCCGGCGCCCAGCTCGGCCAGCAAGGGCGCCGCGCCGTAGAGCACTTCCATGTAGCCGGTCTTCGCCGGCAGCTCCACCGCCTCGGCGCTGCTCTCGAAGAGCGTGCGCTCGGGAGTCACGAGACGGACGCGGAGTTGGTTGGATTGGTCAGCCATGGGGCTCCTTTCAGTCGCTGCCCAGTGGTCAGTGGTCGGTGGACAGTGGACAGTGGACAGCGATCAGTGGTCAGTGATCAGTGATCAGTGGTCAGTGGTCATTACCGTCCGGTTAACTGGTGCGTTTCTTTTTGCAAGCTGCTGATGTGCGGCAGGTTGCCGGGTTTTTGGGGTGGTGTCGATTTGAAATTGCCGCGATG
>Ga0335072_10003498_pt1 | contig 23659 bp, 19 predicted proteins | sample Lox_Sample_21_FD_206725 | JGI IMG/M metagenome (GOLD analysis project Ga0335072, IMG submission 206725) | Soil microbial communities from Loxahatchee National Wildlife Refuge, Florida, United States - Lox_Sample_2.1 | ecosystem: Environmental > Terrestrial > Soil > Wetlands | place: USA... | reverse complement strand
GTATCCCGACCTGGACTCCAGCAGCAGCGAGTCGCCCGCCCGCAGCGGCTGGTGCAGCAGCGGCTCAGCCAGCCGGACCACGCGCTCCTCGTCGGCCTGGGAGATGACCAGGGCACGCGTGCCGTCGGCGAGCACCTCCTTGAGCATCACGACCTCGCCCACCGTCTCGTACCCCTGGGCGATGACGACGTTGAGCGCCTCGTTCAGGACCACTTCCTGGCCCGGGCGCAGCTCGGACAGCTCCACGTTCGGCGACACGTTCACGCGCATCTTGCGGCCGCCGGTGAACACGTCGGCCGTGTCGTCCTCGCACGCGTTCAAGAAGACGCCGAACCCGGACGGCGGCTGGGCCAGCCGGTCCACTTCCTCCTTCAGCGCCACGATCTGGTCGCGCGCCTCGCGCAGCGTCGCGGCCAGCCGCTCGTTCTGGGCGGTCACCCCGCTGAGGCTGCCCTCGGTCTCGCGCAGCCTGTCTTCGAGCAGCCTGACGTGCCGTGGCGAGTCCGCCAGCCGGCGCCGGAGCACGGCGATCTCCTCATCGAGGAAGGAGATCTGTGCGGTAAGGCTCTTCACCTCATCGTCGTGCCGGCCGGCACGTCCGCTCTCGTCTCTGGTGGCCACGCTCCTCACCTCCTCCTGAACCGCTAATAAGACATTACCTATACACCGGCATTCCCTAACCTCGCGAGGCCGTTTCGATGCCGTCTTGCCGCGGATTCGCTCATCACTGAGTCACACCAGTATCGCTAAGCGTTACCGTTCACCGGGGGCGTAACACTCCGCTTCGTTCGGCGGAATGATCTTCTTCGGACGCACCCTTGGCCGGACGACGTCTGCGGGGCGGCGGAACCATCCCCGGCGCCAGCCGCCGCGCGGTGACCAGGAAACCGGTGTGTCCCACCATGCGGTGCTGCGGCCGGACGGCCAGGCCCTCCACGTGCCAGCCGCGGATCAGGCTCTCCCAGGCGGCGGGCTCGTCGAAGCCGCCGTGCCCGCGCAACGTCTCCACGGTGCGGGACAGCTGGGTCGTGGTGGCCACGTAGCAGCAGGCCAGGCCGCCGGGCGCCAGGGCCGCGGCGACCGCGTCCACGCAGTCCCAGGGGGCGAGCATGTCCAGGATGACCCGGTCGAAGTCGGCCAGCCCGGGATCGCCCTCGGGGCCCCCGAACTCGCCGACCACCAGCTGCCAGGCCGGCGGCGGGCCGCCGAAGAACTGCTCGACGTTCTGCCGGGCGATCTCGGCGAAGTCGGGCCGGCGCTCGAACGAGACCAGGGTGCCCTGGTCACCGGCGGCCCGCAGCAGCCAGCACGACAGCGCGCCCGAGCCCGCCCCGGCCTCCAGTACCCGGGCCCCGGGGAACACGTCGGCGAACGCCACGATCTGGGCGGCGTCCTTGGGGTACACCACCGCCGCGCCGCGCTTGGCGGCCAGCGTGAAGTCGGCGAGCAGCGGGCGGAAGACCACGTACGGGGTGCCGCCGCCGGACCGGACCACGTTCCCGTCGGGACCGCCGATGATGTCGTCGTGGCTCAGCATGCCCCGGTGGGTGTGGAAGGACGCGCCGGCCCGCAGGGTGATGAGATGGCTGCGGCCCTTGGGGTCGGTTAGCTGCACCGGCTCCCCGGCCATCAACGGCCCGCGCCGCGGTTTGGTCATGCCGCTACAGTAGTGGGACCCACGGGGGACGGGGCTCAGAGGCCGGCGAAGGCGCGATCGACGTCGCGGGCGGCCAGCACGCCGTAGACCTGGCCGGACGGCTCGACCAGCAGGTATTCGGTGGCGGGGGCGCGGCGGATCGCCTCCAGCAGGGCCATGCCGGACAGGTCGGCGGGCAGCACGAGGTCCGGCTCGAGCGTCCGGGCCAGCGTGCCCGCCTCGATCCAGGGCCGCCGCTGCTCCGGAGTGGCCATCACCGCCGTCTCGTTGAGGATCGCGATCGGCTTGTCGTCGTGGTCGACGACCACGACGGCCCCGGCCTTGCTCTCGTCCGCGCGCCTGATCGCCTCGGCCAGCGGGGTGTCGGCGGCGACCGACACCGCCTTGCGGCCCAGCCGGCGGGCCTGCAGCGCGGGCAGCCTTTCGCGGAACCTGGTCGCCTTGATGGCATGGGTGGCTCCGGTCCACATGAAGGCGGCGATCACCGCCAGCCACACCACGGTGACCATGTCCCCGCCGATCCTGGCCTCGACCGGCGGAGCGAGCACCAGGACGAACAGGCTGACGGCCAGCACGCGGCCCGCCCAGGCGGCGGCGATGGTAGACGTCCCGGGACGTCCGGTCACCTTCCAGATCACGGCCCGCAGCATCCGCCCGCCGTCCAGCGGCAGGCCGGGGAGCAGGTTGAAGACGCCCACGACCAGGTTGGCCCACATGAGCTGGGCCACCAGCGTGCCGCCGATGGTCCCCGCCGGGACCACGCGGGTCAGGCCGTAGCCGACGGCCGCCAGCACCAGCGACAGGGCCGGCCCGGCCGCCGAGACCAGGAACTCCCGGCCGGGCGTCTGCGGTTCCCGCTCGATCTCGGAGAACCCGCCCAGCGGGTACAGCAGGATGCGGCGCACCGGCAGCCCGTAGCCGCGGGCCACCACCGAATGGCTCAGCTCGTGGACCAGGACGGACAGGTAGAGCAGGACGACGAAGGCGGCCGCCACCACGAACCTGGTGGACCCGTGCAGGGTCGAGGCCAGGTCGTTGGCGTAGATGAAGATGAAGACCCCGGCGATCACGAACCAGTACGGCGAGACGTATACCGGGATGCCGAACGGGCGCGCGATGACGATCCCACGACCGGCCTCGCGGCGCTGCGGCTGCTTCTGCTTCTGCGGCGTCGTGCTTGCCACGATACCGATGCTACGTGGAGAGCGGACATCCCACCGAATGTCGGTGCCGTGCCCTACGGTTCAAGCATGGAAGAAACAGCGGCGGTCCTCGACGTGTTGCCGGGGTCGCCGGAGGCCGGGCCGGCCGCCGCCGAGCGGCCGGGGCCCGCGCTGTCACCGTCGCGCGCGGCCGATTTCATGACATGCCCGCTGCTGTACCGGTTCCGGGTCATCGACCGGCTGCCCGAGCCGCCCACCATGGCCACGGCGCGCGGGACGCTGGTGCACGCCGCGCTGGAGCGGCTGTTCGACCTGCCCGCGGCCGAACGGACCCCCGAGGCGGCCCGGGCCCTGGTGGTCCCGGAGTGGGACCGGCTGGCCGCCGAGGAACCGGATCTCGCCGCGCTGTTCCCCGATGAGGCCGAGCGGGCGAGCTGGCTGCAGTCCGCCGTCGCGATCATGGACGGCTACTTCACCCTCGAGGATCCCCGCCGGCTCGAGCCCGCGGCGCGGGAGAGTTACGTGGAGACCACGCTGGGGTCCGGGCTGCGGCTGCGCGGCTATATCGACCGGCTGGACGTGGCGCCCGGCGGCGAGATCAGGATCGTGGACTACAAGACCGGCCGGGCCCCCCGCGAGGCCTATGAGGCCAGCGCGCTGTTCCAGATGAAGTTCTACGCGCTGGTGATCTGGCGCCTGCGCGGCCGGGTGCCCAGGCTGCTCCAGCTCATGTACCTGGCCGAGGGCGAGGTGCTGCGGTACGCCCCGGACGAGTCCGACCTGCTGGCCACCGAGCGCAAGATCACCGCCCTGTGGCAGGCCATCGAGCGGGCCCGTACGGCGGGTGACTGGCGGCCGCGCCCGAGCAGGCTGTGCGACTGGTGCAACCACAAGGCACTCTGCCCCGAGTTCGGCGGCACCCCTCCCCCGCTGCCCCAGGAGTGATCTCGTTTAACGTCTGGCGCCGGTGCCCGCGCAGCCTCAGGCCGGCTGGGTGGCGCTCTGCGGGGACTTCTCCGGCACCTGGGAGGTGTTCTCGGGGAAGTGGCACGCCACCCGGTGGCCCGGGATCAGCTCGGTCAGCGGTGGCTCCTCGGTCCGGCAGATGGCCTGCGCCTTCCAGCACCGGGTGTGGAAGCGGCACGCGGGCGGGGGCAGCAGCGGGCTCGGCACGTCGCCTTCCAGCCTGATGCGCTGGCGCCGTTCCCGCTGGCCCGTCGGGCTGCTGAGCGGCTCGGGCACGGGCACCGCCGACAGCAGCGCCACCGTGTACGGGTGCCGTGGCTTGGCGTAGAGCTTGTCCCGGTCGGCGATCTCGACGATCTTGCCCAGGTACATGACCGCCACCTGGTCGCTGATGTGCCTGACCACGGACAGGTCGTGCGCGATCACCACGTAGGTCAGGCCCAGCTCGTCCTGCAGGTCCTCGAGCAGGTTGATGACCTGGGCCTGGATCGACACGTCGAGCGCACTCACCGGCTCGTCGGCCACGATCAGCTTGGGCCGCAGGGCCAGGGTGCGGGCGATCCCGATGCGCTGCCGCTGGCCGCCGGAGAACTCGTGCGGGTAGCGGTTGTAGTGCTCGGGGTTCAGGCCGACCAGCTCGAGCAGTTCCTGCACGTCGCGCTTGATCCCGCCCCTCGTGCCGACCCTCTGCAGCTTCAGCGGCGCGCCGATGATGGCGCCGACCGTGTGCCGGGGGTTGAGCGAGGAGTACGGGTCCTGGAAGATCATCTGGATCTCGCGCCGCAGCGGCCGCATCTGGCCCGGCCGCAGGTGCGTGACGTCATGGCCGTCGATGACGATCTGCCCGCTGGTGGGCTCGTCCAGCCGGGTCAGCAAGCGGCCGGTGGTGGTCTTGCCGCAGCCTGATTCACCGACCAGGCCCAGGGTCTTGCCCCGGGTGACCGACAGGCTGATCCCGTCGACGGCCCGGACGGCGCCCACCTTGTGCCGGAACACGACGCCGCGGGTGACCGGGAAATGCCGGACCAGGTCGGTCACCTGGAGCAGCGTGTCGCCATCCGGCCCGCCGGTCTGGCCCGCCTCGGGCGCCGGCGGCGTCTGGGTCTGCTCGCTCATACTGGCTCCCCGGCCTGTTCCGCGACCTCCGGCGTGCTGGCTTCGTCCTGAACCCTGCCCGCCGACAGGTCGGCCCACTGCCTTGTTCGCTGCTCGGTCGTGAGGTGGCAGGCCGCCGAGTGGCCCGGCGTGACGGCCTCGCGCAGGGGCGGCACCTCGGTCTCACAGCGCCGTCCGCCGACCAGTTCGGTGTACCGGCAGCGCGGGTGGAACGGGCAGCCCGACGGGACCCTGATCAGGCTGGGAGGCGTGCCCGGTATCGGCACCAGCCGGGTAGTCCGCTCCTGGTCCAGCCGCGGCATCGAGGCCAGCAGGCCCCAGGTGTACGGATGATCCGGGCGGCCGAAGATGTCAGCGGCTGAGCCGTACTCGGCGATCCGGCCCGCGTACATGACCAGGATGTCGTCCGAGAGCTCGGCCACCACGCCGAGGTCGTGGGTGATCATGATGACCGCAGAGCCGAACTCCGACTGCAGGTCGGAGATCAGGTCCAGGATCTGAGCCTGGACCGTGACGTCCAGCGCCGTGGTGGGCTCGTCGGCGATCAGCAGCTCGGGGTCGCAGGACAGGGCCATGGCGATCATCGCGCGCTGCCGCATGCCGCCGGAGAACTGGTGCGGGTAGTCGTCCACCCGGACCTGCGGCTGCGGGATGCCGACCCGGCCGAGCAGGTCGACGGCGTGCCGGCGGGCGGTCTGCTTCTTCACCTTGTTGTGGATCCGGTAGGCCTCGACGATCTGGTCGCCCACCGTGTAGTAGGGGTGCAGCGAGGACAACGGATCCTGGAAGATCATGGCCATCTTGCTGCCGCGCAGCTCCCGGACCCGGGCCGGGGTCGCGTTGACCAGGTCCTCGCCGTCCAGCCGGATATAGCCGCTGATCTTGGCCTTGGTCCCCTGGTGCAGTCCCATGATGCCCATGCTGGTCACGCTCTTGCCCGAGCCGGACTCCCCCACGATGCCCAGCGTGCGGCCGCGCTCCAGCGTGAACGAGACGCCGTCCACCGACTTGACCAGGCCGTCGTCGGTCTGGAAGTGGATCCGCAGGTCGCTGACCTCCAGGAGCGGCGCCATCAGAACCGGACCCTGGGGTCGACGACGGCGTACAGGATGTCCACGACCATGTTGGCGATGACGATGAAGAAGGAGGCGATCATGACCACGCCCATGATCTCGGGCAGGTCCTGGTTCTGGATGGCCAGGATGGTGAACTGGCCCAGGCCAGGCATGGAGTACGTGGTCTCGGTGAGGATGGCGCCGCCGAGGAGCAAGCCGAGATCCAGGCCGAAGATCGTGACGATCGGGGTCAGCGCGGCGCGCAGCCCGTGCTTGACCACCACCGTCCGTTCTGGCAGGCCCTTGGCCCGGGCGGTCCTGATGTAATCCTCTCCCATGGTCTCCAGCATCCCCGCCCTGGTCAGCCTGGCATATAGCGCCGCGTACAGGAACGCCAGGGTTATCCAGGGCAACACCAGGTTACGCGCCCACAGCAGCGGATTGGTGGTGATGCCGACGTAGTGCACGTTGGGGAAGATCGGCCATTTGTAACTGAACAGCTCCAGGGCGATCAGCCCGGTGAAGAACACCGGCAGCGACACCCCGGCCAGCGCGATCCCCATCGAGAGCCGGTCGAAGATGCTGCCGCGCCGCAGGGCGGACAGCACGCCGATGGAGACGCCGCCGATCAGCCACAGGACGGCCGCGCCGAGCGCGATTGACAGCGTGACCGGGGCGTCGCTGATCAGCTGGGGCCAGACCGGCTGGTCGTTGCGGAACGAGTAGCCGAAGCACGGGAACGGGCAGTAGCTCACGTCCGTGCCGTTGTTGTAGTGGATGCCGGCCACGATGCCCTTGATGTACCGGCCGTACTGCAGGTACAGCGGGGCGTTCAGGCCGAGCTTGATCTCGACCGCCTTGATCTCCGACGGGATGGGGTTACGGCCCACGTACTGCGCGGCGAGCTGGTAGGCGGTCTGCCCGGCCAGCCGCGGCACCAGGAAGAAGATCGCGAACGTGATCATGCTGACCAGGAGCAGCAAGAACACGGTCATGATCAGACGCCGGATGATGAAGTAGATCATCGCGCGGGAGCCGCCGCCGGGCGGGTCCTCGTGGGTACCCGCCCGGCGGCGGCGCCTTCACCTGCTCTCTACGCTCGGGCCTTCACGATCAGGAGTTCACGCCCATCACCGCGTAGTTATACATGCCGTAGTAGGCCTGCACGTAGACGTTGGTGACGGCCGGGTTCCGGTACAGCAGGACCTTCTGGTACACGGCCGGCAGGATGACCGCGTCCTTCATGGCCTGCTCGTCGATCTGCGACCAGATCGCCGTCCGGGCCGCGCCGGTGAGCGTGTTCGACTTGGTGAACAGGTTGTTGATCACCGGGTCGTTGACCTCGGAGATGTTGGTGTTGCCGGTGGGCGCGATGGCGTTCCCGTTGAGCAGCTCGTCGAGGAAGCCATACCCGTTCGGCCAGTCGGCACCCCAGCCGCCGCCGGCCAGGCCGATGTCGTGCGAGTGCACGTAGGCGGGGTCGCCGGCGAAGTTGGTGTAGTAAGGACCGCTCGGGAACCCCTTCAGCGTCAGCTTGATCCCCACCGAGGCCAGTGAGGCCTGCAGCGCGGTGGCTTCCGCGGTCTCCTGCGGGTTGTCGTCGCGGTAGGCCATGTTCGTGCTGAAGCCGTTCGGCTGCCCGCACATGGCGAGCTGCTGCTTGGCCGCGGAGACGTCGCCGCTCGGCTGGCTCAGCGCGTTGTAGTAGTCGAACGACTTGTAGCCGACGATGTTCGGCGGCATGATCGTGCTCGCGATCTGGCCGCCCGCGACCGGGCCGCCCCACGCGGTCTGCATCGTGGTCTTGTTCGCCGCGTACTCGACTGCCTCACGGCAGTGCAGGTTGTTCAGCGGCGCCACCTTGGTGTTGATGTAGACGAACCGCGCGAACCCGTTGATCGGGTTGTCGGAGTCGGCCTTGAGTGACGAGGTGGACAGGATCCTGGCCTGCGCCGCGGGACCCACGCCGGCGCCGTACGCGTCGATGTCGGCGTTGCCGGCGATCAGGTTGTTGTCGAGATCGGCCTGGTTCACGTTGAGGTTAACCACGATCTGGCTGGCCAGCTGCTTGGCGTTCGGGTCGGTGGCCGGGTTCCAGTTCGGGTTGGGCACCATGACGAGCTGCTTGTTCAGCGTGTAGCTCTTGAACATGTACGGGCCCGTGGACAGCGGGTGCAGCTGGTAGTTGGTGCCGGTGTCTGCGCTGGGCAGGACCGGGGCGGTGTTCGGGAACGCGAGCACATACGGCAGGTCCGGGAACGGGGACTGCAGGTGGAACACCAGCGTGGTGGCGTTCGGGGTGTCGATCGCGGTCAGGCCCATCAGGTTCTTGGACCGGTCCTTGTACGGACCCGGGTAGGTCGGGTCGGTGAGCAGCGCCTGGTAGTAGGTGGGCCCGTTGGCCAGCACCGACCGGTCATAGGTGCGCTCGATCGCGTACTTCACGTCCTGCGACGTGACGACCACGCCGGTCTCGAACTTGACGTCGGGCTGGATCTGGACCGTATAGGTCAGCCCGTTGTCGCTGAAGGTCCCCATGCTCGTGGCCAGGTCCGGCACGAGCGTCAGGCCGCACGAGCCCGGGCAGGACTTGTAGCCGAACAGCGGCATCGTGTACAGGTGGTCGAAGTCGAGCACCCAGGCGTAGTACGTGTTGCCGGGGTCGAACGAGTCCGGCGTACCCCTGACCTCGAAGGTCAGGGTCCCGCCCTTAGTGCTGGAGGGATTGACCACGCTGGTGATGCCGGCATTGAACCCCGTGGCACCGGTGGTAGGTGTCGTGCTGCTGGTGCCGCTGCTGCTGCCGCTGCTGCTGCAGGCACTGATGAGCAGCGCCGCGGCCGCACCGGCCGCCGTCGCCGCGAAAATGCTCCGTCTCTTCATGCGGTGGAACGCCTCCTGTTACTCGTGCACGTCAGGGCCGTGAACCCGCTGGTTACCGGGTCTTCGGATCCAGCGCGTCGCGCAGCCCGTCACCGAATAGGTTGAATGCCATTACCGTGATGAAAATCGTCAGCCCGGGGACCAGCATGTATTCCGGGTCGATGGAGTAGTAGCCGTTCTGCACCGCGCTGGAGAGCATCTGACCCCAGGTGGGCGTGGGCACGTAGAGCCCGACACCCAGGTAGTCCAGGGCGGCCTCGAACAAGATGTTGGTCGGGATCAGCAACGTCGCGTAGACCAGGATGGGCGCCACCAGGTTCGGCAGCAGCTCGCGGAACAGGATGTACGGCGTGCGCGCGCCGAGGCTACGGGCCGCGTCCACGAACTCCCGCTCGCGCAGGGACAGCGTCTGGCCGCGGATGATCCGGCCCATGTACGGCCAGTTGAAGAACCCGATGACGAAGATCAGGACCGCGATCCGCAGCGAGTTCCCGGACAGGCCGAACGCGGAGCTGGGGATGACCCCCGCCAGGGCCAGCGCGAAGACCAGCAGCGGGAAGGCGAGGAACACGTCCATGGCCCGGGCGATCAGCGAGTCCACCCAGCCGCCGAGGTAGCCGGCCAGGACGCCGAAGAAGGTGCCGAGGCCGACCGCGAGCAACGTGGAGAAGAACGCGATGAGCAGCGAGTACTGGGCACCGACGACAATGCGAGCCAGCAGGTCGCGGCCGGTTTCCGGCTCGACGCCGAGCGGATGGGCCAGGCTGATGCCGCCGAACGCGCCGTTGGGGCGCAGGAACGTCGGGTTGATCAGGTTGGGGTGATAAGTGTCGGGGTTCTGCACGAGGTGCGGGCCGAAGATGGCGACCAGGATCAGGAACACCACGACGACGCCGCCGCCCATCGCCACCTTGTCCCGGCGCAGCCGCATCCAGGCGATCTGCCCGAGGGAGCGGCCCTCGATGGCCTTGCCGGGGACAGCCAGCGGCGCCTCCGGCTTCGGGCCGCCAGGACCCGTCGCCACGTCTATGGGCACGGCCATCGTTTACGAACCAGCTCTCTTGCTCGAACAAAGGCAGCTATCGCGTCCGGGACCGGCCCCCACGGTTACCGCAATGCAACGCCCTCGGCCTTTACCTAGTGAGATTCCGTCATTTCGCGCGTACGTACCAGTCCCGCGCGGCAGTCGTAGCGCGATCGTGATTAAAACCCTTCCTATTTGTCACAGTGCGCTACGCACGAGGCTCATGTGACTACAGAGGTTACAGCCAGGCGCTCCGGCTGGTCATGACGCTGCGCCCGAGTGACGGTACACCCGGTGAAATCTATGGCATCCGGCAAGGTTCGCGGGAAGATTTCCCGAGAAGCGTGAGGCAGACCGGATGGGAGCGCAGGCCTTCGGGGCTAGGTGATGCCGTGGCGGCGCAGGATGTCTTCGACGTCCCCGAGGTCGTCGTCATCGTCGGCCGCGCTCTTGCCCCGGGGCGCCTTGACCGGGGCCTTGGCCGGTGCCGGGCCGGCGGCCGGCGCGGTCCGGGGGGCGAGTTCCCGTCCCGACGCCTTCGTGCCGACGCCCTGCTTGCCCTGGCCCTGCTTGCCCTGGCCCTGCTTGCCCTGGCCCTGCTTGCCCTGGCCCTGCGTGGACCGGCGGCGCAGCGGGCCGGACACCACGAACAGCACCACGGCCAATCCGGTGACCGCGATGCCGGCCCAGACCTGCGCGGAGAACACGAAGCCCTTGGCGAAGTCGCCGATGGCGGCGCCCATCTTCCAGAACATCTCGATCGCGCCGGTCAGGTAGGCGGCCAGCGGCAGCAGTGACCAGGCCGCCCCGCGCAGGCCCGCGCCCAGGCCGCGGCGGCGCATGGCGATATAGCTCAGCACCAGGCCGAGCCCGGTCAGTCCCCCGCACAGTGGCAGCCAGGCGATCTTGTCGTAGGTGGACATGCGCACCTCCCGCGGTTCTACCTGAAGTCTAGGGCGTGATCCGAGCGGAGTCGCTGGGGCTAGCCCCCCGGATTGTCCTAGTCTCCCGCAGCCGGATGCCGGCCGCATCCGCGGCCAGGTCGAGCAGGGAGCTCACCACGGTCCGGCCCGGGGCGGGCGGGATGGGGAGCAGCGACGGCACGGCGAACACCCGGCAGCCCGCCGCCTCTGCCGCCGCCACGCCGTTGGGCGAGTCCTCCAGGGCGAAGCAGTCCGCCGGGTGCACCCCGACCAGCTTGGCCGCGAGCAGGTACGGTTCGGGGTCGGGCTTGGTGGCGGTCACGTCCTCGGCGCACACCAGCACGTCGAACCGCATTCCGGTGCTGGCCAGCACGGCTTGCATGAAGCTGCGCTCGGACCCGGTGACCAGCGCGCGCGGCAGGCCGGCCTGCTCGACCGAGGCGAGCAGTTCGCGCGCGCCGGGCCGGAGCGGCACGCCGCCGCAGCGGGCGCGCTCGGTCACGTCGGACATCAGCCACTGGCCCACCCGTTCCGGCGGCGCGGGCCGCGTCGCCTTGGCGAGCAGGTACCGCACCGTACGGTCCAGGCTGCCGCCGAGCAGCGCGGCCTGGTCCTGCTCGGTCCAGCCGGCCCCGAGCCGGGCCATGACCGCCGTCTCGGCCGCCAGCCACAGCGGCTCGGAGTCGACCAGCAGCCCGTCCATGTCGAACAGGACCGCTCTATCTTTCCCGGGGGGACCCATCCCCCCGAACCCCCCTTGGGCTTTCCCGGGGGGACCCATCCCCCCGAACCCCCCCAGGCTAGGGTCAGACACTGAAGTATTTGGCTTCGGGGTGATGGACCACGATCGCGTCGGTGGACTGCTCGGGATGCAGCTGCATCTCCTCGGAGAGCTCGACACCGATCCGGGACGGCTCGAGCAGGCGCACGACCTTGGCCCGGTCGGCCAGGTCCGGGCAGGCGGGATAGCCGAAGGAGTACCGCGCGCCCCGGTAGTCGACCCGGAAGAAGCCGTCCAGGTCCTCGGGGTCTTCGCCGCTGAATCCGAGTTCGCGCCGGACCCGGGCATGCCAGTACTCGGCCAGCGCCTCGGCGAGCTGGACGGACAGGCCGTGCAGCTCGAGGTACTCGCGGTAGGCGTTCTTGGCGAACAGCTCGGCGGTGGCCGCGGAGATCCGCGGGCCCATGGTGGCGAGCTGGAACGCCACGACGTCGGTCTCCGCGCCGTCCCGCGGCTTGAAGAAGTCGGCCAGGCACAACCGCCGGTCCCGGCGCTGCCGGGGGAAGGTGAACCGTTCCAGCTCGGTGACCCCGTCCTGGTCCAGCACGATCAGGTCGTTCCCCTCGCTGGCGCAGCGGAAATAGCCGTAGACGACCGCCGCCTCGAGCAGGCCCTCGGTCTGGGCCCGCTCCAGCCACATGCGCAGCCGCGGCCGACCCTCGGTCTCGACCAGTTCCTCGTAGCTCGCCCCTCCCCGGCCGCGGGCGGGCTTGAGCCCCCACTGGCCCATGAACAACGCCCGTTCGTCAAGGTAGGCGGCATATTCGGCCAGCGGTACGCCCCTGATCACTTCGGTGCCGAGGAACGGCGCCCGCGGCACGGGGACATCGGCTGATATATCCGAACGGGCCGTGGTGGCTCGATCCGGGACGTCCGACGCGGCGCGGGCCACGGGCCGTACCCGGCGGGCCCGCAGTTCGGGCAGCTTGGCCCCGGGGTCACCGCGCTTGACCGCCATCGCGGCGTCCATCAGGCGCAGCCCTTCGAACGCGTCCCGGGCGTACCTGACCTCGCCGTCAAACACCGAGGCCAGGTCCTGCTCGACGTAGGCGCGGGTCAGCGCGGCGCCGCCGAGCAGCACCGGCCAGCGGCCGGACAGGCCGCGCGAGTTCAGCTCGGCGAGGTTGTCGCGCATCACCACGGTCGACTTGACCAGCAGCCCGGACATCCCGATGACATCCGCGTCGTTCTCCTCGGCCGCGGCCACGATGGACGAGATGGGCTGCTTGATGCCGATGTTCACGACGTCGTAGCCGTTGTTGGACAAGATGATGTCGACCAGGTTCTTGCCGATGTCGTGCACGTCGCCCTTGACCGTGGCGAGCACGATCTTGCCCTTGCCGGCCTCGTCGGTGCGGGCCATGTGCGGCTCGAGGTAGGCGACCGACGTCTTCATCACCTCGGCTGAGGTCAGCACGAACGGCAGCTGCATCTGCCCCGAGCCGAACAGCTCGCCGACCGTCTTCATGCCGTCCAGCAGCACGTCGTTGATGATCTCCAGGGCGGGCCGCTGGGCCAGGGCCGTGTCCAGGTCGGCCTCGAGGCCGACTCGTTCCCCGTCGATGATCCGGCGCTTGAGCCGGTCCCACAGCGGCAGCGCGGCCATCTCGGCGGCCCGGCTGGCCTTCAGCCCGGCCGTGTCCACCCCCTCGAACAGCTCAAGCAGCCGGGCCAGCGGGTCGTAGCCCTCACGCCGCCGGTCGTACACCAGGTCCAGCGCGACCTGACGTTGCTCGTCGGGGATCCGGACGATCGGCACGATCCGGGCCGCGTGCACGATCGCGGAATCGAGTCCCGCCCGGACGCATTCGGCCAGGAAGACGGAGTTCAGCACCGCGCGGGCGGCAGGCTTGAGGCCGAACGACACGTTCGACACGCCCAGCGTGGTCTGCACGGCCGGGTGGCGGCGCTTCAGTTCGGCGATCGCCTCGATGGTCTCGATCGCGTCGCGCCGGGTTTCTTCCTGCCCGGTGGCGATGGGGAAGGTCAGGCAGTCGACGATGATGTCCTGGGTCCGCATGCCCCAGTTGGCGGTCAGGTCGGCGATGAGCCGCTCGGCGACGGCGACCTTCCACTCGGCGGTGCGGGCCTGGCCCTGCTCGTCGATGGTCAGCGCAATCACCGCGGCACCATGCTCACGCACCAGCGGCATCACCCGGGCGATCCGCGAGTCGGGCCCGTCGCCGTCTTCGTAGTTGACCGAGTTGATGACCGCACGGCCGCCGGTCAGCTCGAGGCCGGCCTCGATCACGGCGCACTCGGTGGAGTCCAGGACCAGCGGCAAGGTGGCGGCGGTGGCCAGCCTGCTGACCACCTGGCGCATGTCGGCGGCGCCGTCGCGACCGACGTAATCGACGCACACGTCGAGCAGGTGGGCGCCGTCGCGGGTCTGCGCCCGGGCGATCTCGACGCAGTCCTCGTACCTGCCCTCCACCATGGCCTCGCGGAAGGCCTTGGACCCGTTCGCGTTGGTCCGCTCGCCGATGGCCAGGAACGCGGTGTCCTGGCGGAACGGCACGTGCTGGTAGAGCGAGGCCACTCCCGGCTCGGGACGCGGCTTGCGCCGGGCGGCCGGGCGGTCCGCCACCCGCTCGGCCAGCGCCGCGATGTGCTCGGGTGTGGTGCCGCAGCAGCCGCCCACCAGCGACAGGCCGAACTCCCTGGTGAACCTGTCGTGGGCGTCGGCCAGCCCGGCCGGGGTCAGCGGGTAGCGCGCGCCGTCCGACGTCAGCTCCGGCAGGCCGGCGTTCGGCTCGCAGGAGATCAGCGCCGGCGAGTGCGCGGCCAGGTACCGCAGGTGCTCGCTCATCTCGCCGGGCCCAGTCGCGCAGTTCAGGCCGATCATATCGATGCCGAGCGGCTCCAGCGCGGTCAGCGCGGCCCCGATCTCGCTGCCGAGCAGCATCACGCCCGTGGTCTCGATCGTCACCTGCACGACGATCAGCGCGTCCGGCGCCAGGCTGGCGGCGGCCCGCTTGGCCCCGATGATGGCCGCCTTCCCCTGCAGCAGGTCGTAGCAGGTCTCGATGATCAGCGCGTCCGCCCCGCCGCGCAGCAGTCCCTCGGCGTTGGCCTGGTAGGCGTCGCGCAGCTCACCGAACGTGACGTGACCGAGGGTGGGCAGCTTGGTGCCCGGGCCCATCGAGCCGAGCACCCAGCGCGGCCGCCCCGGCGTGGCCCACCGGTCGGCCGCCGCGCGGGCCAGGCGGGCCGAAGCCAGCGAGAGTTCCCCGATCCGGTCGGCGATGCCGTACTCACCGAGGTTGGACAGATTGGCCCCGAACGAGTTCGTGGTGAGGCAATCCGCGCCCGCGTCCAGGTAGGCCTCATGAACCCCGGTCACGATGTCGGGCCGGGTGACGTTCAGTATCTCGTTGCAGCCTTCATAGCCAGCGAAATCGTCCAGGGTGGCGTCGCTGGCCTGGAGCATGGTGCCCATTGCCCCGTCGGCCACCACGACTCGCTCGGACAAGACAGCCCGTAGTGTGCTCATTGCCCCCCCATTTTAGGCAATCGGCGCCAAGACTCCTCAGATTACGTTGCCGCGCGCGGGACACGCCAGGGATCATCCAACGAGTAAGCCTGACCACGTAGGCTGGTGTCGGACGGCCGCAGCGCTGGGGAGGTGGAGAGTCATCGAGTTCAACGACATCGGCGGACTCACCTCTCCGGTCGCCATCGCCGGGTTCGAGGGCTGGAACGACGCGGGTGAGGCCGCCAGCGGAGTAGTCAACCACCTGGGCATCGCCTGGCAGGCGACCCCGATCAGCGCCATGGATCCCGAGGAGTTCTACGACTTCCAGGTCAACCGGCCGGTGATCGAGATCGAGGGCGGCCACACCAAGCGCCTCATCTGGCCCACGACGAGGATCTCGCTGGCTCGCGCGCACCCGGCCGACGGGTCGGTGCCGTCGACCGGCCTGTCCCGGGACGTGGTCCTGGTGCACGGGATCGAGCCGAACATGCGCTGGCGGGCGTTCAGCGAAGAGCTCGTGCGCAGCCTGGAGAGCCTGGGCGTCGAGCTGGTCATCCTGCTCGGCGCGCTGCTGGCCGACGCGCCGCATACCCGCCCGGTACCGGTATCGGTGGGCTCCTCGAACGCCAAGCTGGCCAGCGAGGTCGCGGGCGGCGGCGTCAGCCGGGTGGACTACAGGGGCCCGACCGGGATCCTCGGCGTGCTCCAGCACACCTGCACCGGCGCGGGGCTGCCCACGGTCTCGCTGTGGGCGCAGGTGCCGCACTACGTGTCGCAGCCGCCCAGCCCGAAAGCCACCCTCGCGCTGCTGCGCGGCGTCGAGGACATCCTGGACGCGCCGCTGCCGCTGGCCGATCTGCCCGAGGAGGCGCGTGCCTGGGAACGGGGCGTGGACGAACTGGCCCAGCAGGACTCCGAGGTGGCCGACTACGTCCGGACGCTCGAGGAGGCCAAGGACGCGATGGACCTGCCCGAGGCGAGCGGCGACGCCATCGCCCGTGAGTTCGAGCGCTACTTCCGGCGACACGGTGGCGCCGGAGGGTCTAAGGATCCGGGCGGTATCTGACGCCGGCGGCCCGGTGGTGACCCTAGATCGGGGGCCAGGGGACGGCGGGCCAGTCGGCCGGCGGATACGGGTGAACACGGTGCTTGAGCAGGGTGTCCACCCGGATCCGGGTGGCTTCGATCTCGCTCGCGGTCAGCAGCCCGGATAGCTCGGCGACCAGGCTGCCCTCGGCCAGCTCCGCGTTCAGGCGGCGCAGCGCTTCCACCGAGCGCCGGGGCAGGGTCTTGCCCCGCCACTGCCACAGCACGGTGCGCAGCTTGTAGTCCTCGGCGAAGCAGACCCCGTGGTCGCAGCCGTACAGGTGCCCGCCGGCCACGGGGAGCAGGTGGCCGATCTTGCGGTCGGCATTGTTCACCACCGCGTCGAACACGGCCATGTCGCGCAGGCCCGCGTGATCGGTACGGCGAGACAGGGCGATCAGGTCCACGCTGGTGTCGTGGTCGATCCACAGCTGGCACATGCCGGGGCCGAACGGCCCGTCCCGCATGACCGTCGGCGGGACCACATCCCAGCCCGCCGCGCGGGATATGGCGTAGGCCGCCACCTCCCGGCCGGCCAGCGTGCCCACCGGGAAATCCCACAGCGGCCGCTCGCCCGCGATCGGCTTGTAGACGCACGCGACCGTGCCCCGCTGACGCTTGGCGTTCTTGGGGTTCTTCGTGTCCTTGGCCCTGCTGGTCTCCGGCCTGCCGGTCTTGATCGTGCAGTACAAGGTGGCGTTGGACGCGTCCACCAGCCGGCCCTCGACGTCCAGCGTTCCGTGAGTGAGCAGGTCAAACGCATCAGGGGGAAATTCGCAGGGAGTCCCGGGGGGTCGCTCCCCCGGGCCGACAGCGTCAAACATGGCTGACGCGGTGACCGTTCTGCCGCGGGCAGATATGTCCCTCGGTGTCCAGCGGCAGGCCGCACAGGGGGCACGGCGGCCGTCCCGCCGCGACGATCTTGGCCGCCCGCTGGGCAAAGGCGCGCGCGGCACCCGGCGTGATGCGCACCCGCAGCACCCCCGGTCCATCGGGGGGGATGTCGTCGGCCAGCGGCTCCACCGGCTCGTCCGATTCTTCCTGCGCCTCGATGACGACCATGCCGCCGTCGCCATCCCAGGCCAGGGCGATGGCCCCGACCCGGAAATCCTCCAGCAGCGGCAGGTCGAGCGGCGCGTCATCCTCCAGTGCGGCAGGCGCGGCGGCCGGCACCCCGGGCGACCCGCTAGTACGCCTGAGCACTTCGTCCAGGAGTTCGTCGATGCGTTCGGCCAGCAGGCTGACCTGGAATTTCTCCAAGACCACGCTGGTTACCCGGCCGCTGGCGGTCGCCTGCAGGTAGAAGACCCGTTCTCCTGGCTGCCCTACCGCGCCAGCCACGAACCTGTCCGGCGGGTCATAGAAGTAGACCGGCATAGTCCTATCCTCGCGTGTCCGCGGAGTGTTGACGACTATCAGGCGCTGAGAAGGCTACGGGAGTCGACGGGATGGCGTCCGCCTGGCCGTTCACCTGATCGACTCCGCTCATGTGGCCGGCTCCGCCGGAACCGCCGCCGACCGCCGCGTCACTGGCCGCAGCGCCGTGCGCCCCGGGACCGGGTCCCCGGACGTGTGGCATGAGGTCATCGACCCCACCCCCTCTGTCGTTCATCCGGACCAGGAACGGCCGCAGCGGCGTATACCTGATCACGGTCAGTGAGCAGGGATCGGCCTGGATCCGCTGGCACTGATCGAGGTGCAATCCCAGGCTATCGGCCACGATGGCCTTGATCACATCGCCGTGGGAGCAGACCAGGTACGTGGCGTCCTGGCCGAGCCTGGCGTTCCAGTCCCGGAGCGCGGCCACGGCCCGGTGCTGCATGTCCGGCATGGATTCCCCGTCGGGACCAGGGAACGTCACCGCGCTCGGGTGGGCCTGCACCACGCGCCAGAGCTTTTCTGTGGCCAGCTTCTTCAGCGGCTGTCCGGTCCAGTCTCCGTAGCGGCACTCCCCCACCCGGTCATCGGTGACGACCTGCTGACCGTCTCGGCCGGCCGCGATCGCGGTCGCGGTCTGCAGGCAGCGTTCCAGCGGGCTGCTGACGATGGCGTCCAGCCGGAGCGGGGCGAGCCGGGTCGCGAGCGCGGCCGCCTGGGCCTGGCCGCGATCATCGAGCGGGATGCCGGGCATCCAGCCGGTCAGCACGTGACCGGTCGTCGCGGTCAGCCCATGGCGCACCAGCAGAACCGTCGTCACGCTCTACAACTTACCGGGGGTAGAACCCTTCCGGACCCGCAGTCATGGAGGGGACTGCCCGGCCCCCCCATTCCCCTCCTGGGCCCCCTGTCCGGGGCTTTCCGGGCCCTCCATTACCTTCGGGCTCTGGTCCTGGATTATGAATACGGCCGAGCCGAACTGGATGATGTCGCCGGGGCTGACCGGGACGGGCTCGCGGACCAGCCAGCCGTTGACGCGAGTGCCGTTGTGGGAGCCCAGGTCGCTGAGCAGCCAGCCGTCCTCGCTCCGGTCCAGCTGGGCATGCCGTCGCGATACCGACAGGTCGGCGATGCGCATATCGCAATCCTGGGTCCGTCCGATGCTGAAGCTCGTCCCGCGGCCCGGCGGGAAGACCATCGGGGCCGGCCGGACCGGGTCACCGGGCCCATGGTGAACGCCGCCCCGCGGGGCTGGCTGGGCCGGCCTTCCGCCGACGTCAGCCACGCTGGACGGCTCCCACGAGCCCGGATACGCCCGCGGTCCGGGATACCAGTCCGCCCCCGGGCCGTCCGGGTTCTGGTCCCGGCGCCGGAAGGCGGCCCGTATCCGGTCCAGGAGCCTGGCCGGCCGGGGCGGCAGGTCAGTGAACAGCCCGGTCAGCTGGCCGCGATGCCGCGCGCCGAGGGCGCTTTGCATGCGGAACATGAACGTCTCGTGTGAGAGCCGGCCCTCGACGAACTCCTGCCGGAGCGCGCTGATGGCACGATCGCGCTCCTCGTCGGAGGCGCGCAGATACTCGGGCGTTGCGGGCGTCTCTGCCGCCGACCCTCCCATGAATGGAGTATCGACATCATCCGCGCCCGGCACAAGGGAAAGCCGCGGATATCTGCCGATGACGGTCCCGGCCGGACGGCCTCAGGCGGTGGTCATGGCGGGCGTGCTCACGGCCGAGCTCTCCGGGGTCTGCAGCGGGAAGTGGCAGGCGGCCACGTGACCCGGACCGAACGAGCGGAGCTGCGGCTCTTCGGCGGCACAGATCTCCTGCGCGAACTGGCACCTGGTGCGGAACCGGCATCCGGAGGGCGGGTTCACCGGGCTGGGCAGCTCGCCCCGGATGGCCGCGCTCTTCTTGGCCCGCTCCAGCGACGGCTTGGGCACCGGGATGGTGGCGATCAGGCCGGCCGTGTAGGGATGCGCGGCGCGCTCGTAGATGTCCTGCCCGGAGCCGAGCTCGACCAGCTTGCCCAGGTACATGACGCCGATCCGCTCGGCCATGTACTTGACCACGGCCAGGTCGTGGGAGATCACCACGTAGGTCAGTCCGTGCGAGGCCTGCAGCCGCTTCATCAGGTTCAGCACCTGCGCCCGGATTGACACGTCCAGCGCGCTCACCGGCTCGTCGGCCACGATGAGCCTGGGGTTCAGGGTGAGCGCCCGGGCCAGGCCGATGCGCTGCCGCTGGCCGCCGGAAAACTCGTGCGGGTAGCGCTCCACGGCGTTGCGCGGCAGGCCGACCTCACTGAGCAGCTCGAAAACCCGGTCCCGCTGGGCCCGCCTGCTGCCGAGGTGCTGCACCGCGAGCGGCTCGCCGATGATCGCGCCCACCCGCATCCTCGGATCGAGCGAGGACTGCGGGTCCTGGAACATGAGCTGCAGGTCCCGGCGCTTGCGCCGGAGCTCAGCACCCCGCAGCTTGGACACGTTCACGCCGCCGAGGGTGACCGCGCCGGAATTCGGCTTCTCCAGCGCCACGATCACCTTGCCGATCGTGGTCTTACCGCACCCGGACTCGCCGACCAGACCGAAGGTGGTCCCGGCCGGCACCGAGAACGACACGTCCGACACGGCCTTGACGCTGCCTACCTTGCGCTGCATCATGCCCGAGGTGATGGGAAATTCCTTCACCAGATTGGTGATCTGGAGCAGCGGGGCGGCACCGTCGCCGTTCGCCACGACCGCCTCGACCGTACGCTCGGTCACCTCGATGCGGCCATCGGCCGTCACCTCGAGGCCGGCCGCTACCACGATGGCCTCCGCTTCCTGCGTCCCCTCGGTCTTCGCGACCGCCTCGGGAACTTCGCCGTCCGCAGTCTCAGCCAGCGGGGTCTCAGCCAGCGGAGCGTCAGCCAGGATGCCGGCTTCGTCGACGGCCGCGGCCTCGGCCGCGCTCTCGGTGTCCGATGTAGCCAGGCCCGTGCTGGCGGCATCCGGGCCGCCCTCGCCGATCACGGCCAGGACCAGCGGCCCGTCGACCGGGTGCCAGCAGGAGAACCTGTGCTCGTACGTCTTGCCGGACAGGGACGGTTCCTCGGTGCGGCACTTGTCCGTGGCCCGGCTGCACCGGGCGGCGAACCGGCAGCCCTGCGGTGGGTGCGACAGGTCGGGCGGCAGTCCGGGGATGGCGTGCAGCGCCTTGTTGGCGTCCTGGTCGAGCTGCGGGATAGAGGCGAGCAGGGCCTGGGTGTAGGGGTGGTGCATCTCGTTGAAGAGCTGGCGGACCTCGGCGGTCTCCACCACCCGGCCCGCGTACATGACGTTGACCCGGTCGGCGTGCCCGGCGATCACGCCCATATCGTGCGTGATCAGCAGCATCGCCATCCCCAGCCGCTCCTTCAGGTCCCTGAGCAGGGAGAGGATCTGCGCCTGGATGGTGACGTCGAGCGCGGTGGTCGGCTCATCGGCGATGAGCAACTTGGGCTCGTTGGCCAGCGCCATGGCGATCATCACGCGCTGCCGCAAGCCGCCGGACAGCTGATGCGGGTAGTCCTCGAGCCGCTCCTTTGGCCGGGGCAGCCCGACCAGGCTGAGCACTTCGACCGCCCGGTGCATGGCCTGGGCCTTGGACATGCCCTGGTGCAGCCGGACCGGCTCGGCCACCTGGTAGCCGATGGCCTTGGTCGGGTCGAGCGAGGTGAGCGGATCCTGGAAGATCATCGCGATGTCGTTGCCCCGGACGCGCCGCAGTTCCTCCTGCTTCAGGCCGACGAGCTCGCGGCCGTCCAGCTTGATCGAGCCGCCGACGATCGAACCGCCGGGGGGCAGCAGCCCCATGATCGACAGTCCGGTCATGGACTTGCCGCATCCGGACTCGCCGACGACGCCGAGGGTCTCTCCGGCATCGATCCTCATGTCGACGTTGCCGACGGCCTGCACGACCGAGCTGGTCAGCTTGATATGGGTCGACAGGTCCTGGATCTCAAGGACGGGGGCCATGTGGCCGCTACCTCTCGTTCGTGATGGCTTCTCATGCGCCGTACCCGGCAGGCGAGGGAACTAACGGCGTCTCAACCGGACGTCCAGGGAATCGCGGAGCGCATCGCCGATGAAGTTCAGTGACATCACGGTGAGCACAATGCAGGTCAGGACGGGCCAGATCAGCCACCAGTAGCCGTCCGTCAGGTACCCCGTACCGTCGGAGAGCATGTCGCCCCAGTCGATATTCGGGTAGTGCAGCCCGAAGCCCAGGAAGCCGACGTAGGAGACGGCCAGGATCGCGTCGGCGACCTGGAATGTCACGTTGACGATCATCACGCCGAGCGCGTTCGGTAGCAGGTGCCGGAAAATCAGCCGCCCATTGCCGGAACCCGCCGTCCGCGCGGCCAGGACGAAGTCCCGTTCCCTGATCGTCAGCACCTCGCCCCGGACCAGCCGGGCCGGGACCGGCCAGGAGAACCCGCCGATAACCAGCGACAGCGACAGCACCGACGCGCCGTACCTGACGGCCAGGATGAGCACCACGAACAGGAACGGCACCGACAGGAACACATCGGTGATGCGCATCAGCACGGTGTCCACGATGCCGCCGGCGAGCCCGGCGACCGCGCCGACCAGCGAGCCGATGGTGATGGCGACGAAGGCGGCGAAGAAGCCGATCTCAAGCGCGGCCTGGCCGCCCTTCATGAGCTGGCCAAGGACGTCGAAGCCGTTGACGTCCGTGCCGAGCGGGTGCCCGGCGCCGGGCGGGTCCTTGGCGTTGATGAGGTCAACCTGCAGCAGGTTGGCGTGGTAGAGGAACGGCCCGAGGAAGCAGAAGATTATGAAGAACAGCAGGATGCCGACGCCGGTGACGGCCAGCCTGTTGCGCATGAACTCACGCAGGGCGAGCCTCCACCCGCTCTGGATGGCACCGACCTCGCCGCCTTCGGGGGCCCGGGTCACGTCGAGCGGCGGGAGCGACGCCGGTGGGCTTGATGCCACGATTGCCTCCTTGCTGCCGACCGGTCAGGCCAGCCGGATCCGCGGGTCCGCGACGGTCAGCGCGATATCCGCGACGAGGTTGCCCACGACCACGAAGACCGCGCCGATGAGCGTGTAGGCCAGCAGCACCGGGTAGTCCTCCTTGCCCAGGCTGTTGTAGAACAGCAGGCCCAGGCCCTGGTAGTTGAACAGGTACTCGGTGATCAGGTTCCCGGCCAGCAGGAAGGGGAGGGACAGCCCGATCAGGGTCACCAGCGGCAGCGAGGCATTCCGCACCATGTGCCGCATCAGTACCAGGCGCTCGGGCAGTCCCTTGGCCCGCGCCACCTTGATGTAGTCCTGGGCGAGCACGTCGATGGACGAGGACCGCATATACCGGGAGAACAGGGCCACGCTGATCAGCGTCAAGGTCAAGATGGGCAGGAGCATGTCGCGCCAGTCGCCCATCACCGTCCAGATCGAGGTGGACTGGCTGGCCTCGAAGCCGAGCAGCGGGAACGAGATCGCGAAGACCTGGATGAGGATGAGCCCGAGGGCGAACACCGGCATCGAGTACAGGACGAACGCCGCGCTGGTCGCGATGTTGTCACCCAGAGAGTTCCGCTTCACGGCCTGGAAGATGCCCAGCGGCAAGGCGATGACGATCGCCAGGAACAACGACATGAACGACAGGTAGACGCTGCGCGCGAGCCGTTCCGCGAACAGCGACGCGACCGTCTGGTTGTCGGCGTAGGAGTAGCCCAGATTGCCGTGCAGCAGCCCGTTCATATAGCTCAGGTACTGCACGATCACCGGGCGGTCGAAGCCGTTCTGCTTGTTCCACGCGGCGATCTGCGCGTTGTTGGCCTTCAGGCCGAGGACGGCCCTGGCCGGCGACGGGTAGATCGCGTGCAGCAGCAGGTAGACGAAGATCGAGATGCCGATCAGGACGATGATGGACGTCCCGATCCGGCGCAGGAGGTAAGCGGTCACCGGTAGGGACCCTCCCTTCCAGGCTGGCGGCCTGTCTCCCGGTTTACCACCGGGAGACAGGCCAGTCCAGCGGGTGTTATGTCAAGCCGGCCTGCTACTTGTTCAGGTACCAGAACTGCGGCGTGTTGTCGTACTGGGTCAGGTTCTCGATGCCCTGCGGTTCGGTGGACGAGATGTTGGTCTTCCAGGCCCAGATGTAGTCC
>Ga0335072_10003496_pt1 | contig 23661 bp, 18 predicted proteins | sample Lox_Sample_21_FD_206725 | JGI IMG/M metagenome (GOLD analysis project Ga0335072, IMG submission 206725) | Soil microbial communities from Loxahatchee National Wildlife Refuge, Florida, United States - Lox_Sample_2.1 | ecosystem: Environmental > Terrestrial > Soil > Wetlands | place: USA... | reverse complement strand
GAGCCAGATTGCGCACCGCCAGGCGGACCACGGCCACCAGGTCGGGCGACGACCAGTCGCCATCCATCCAGGCCTCGCCCAGCGCCACGTCGCCTCCCAGCAAGGCGCGGGCGAAAAAGCGGTCGTGGTGCACCACTACCAGAGCCCGCAGAGGGTGGCCGGATTCCCCGAAATGCCAGGTGCAACCGTCTGCGATGAGTTCCAGCGAACCCCCTCGCAGCCGCTCCAGCCCCCGCAGGAAAATGCGCTTAGCGAACGATGTGAGTAGTGTGTTCATGGCGATCTTTCAAATAGCCAGGGTGCGTGTGCACGGGGACCTTCTTGCAGTAGAGCCGCAAGGCCTCCCAGTGGATGGCGGCAATAACCTTGGCCGTAACCCAGGGAAAACGCAGTAGGGCCCGGTGCAGCGATGCCGCACTCCACGGTTCCCGCCGCAGATGGAGCGTGGCATCGAAAGAACTGCGCTCGCCTTCCATGGCATTCATGTGAGCCAGCAGTTCCTCTCCCGGGGGCGGCACGACAAATCGGTAGTCAAGCTGCATCGGCATGAAAGGCGAAACGTGGATCGCTTTCGGGCAACGGTACATGTCTGATCCGGACGACGCCAGCCGATTGGCAGCGGAAAGCCAGTAGTTATGGGTCTCCCCGAAAGTGCTGTTTACTTCCGCCAGAATGGTCTCGACCCGGCCCTCGCGGCTGTAGCAATAGAAAAGTGAGATGGGGTTGAAGTTGTACCCCAGGTAGCGCAAATGCGTGAGCAGAAAGATGGGCCCATCCGGGAGGCGGATATCCTGCCGGGCAGCGTCTGCAATCAGCCTCTGGCGCAGCGAGAGAGCCGGGTTTCCAAAATGGTCCTGTTCGTGGAAACTCGCCCAATTGAAGCGATTGTAAGCGGCGAAGGGCGAGACTTTCATCAGTTCCGGGATACGGTCCACGTCCAGGAAGGTCATGAAAAGCGGATAGGTGAATTGGTGCGCGACAGGCGCCGAACGGCGGTGACGGATGGTGCCGAAGTAGATGGCGGGTTCCATGCCGTCAGCACTCCACTCCCAACGCGCGAGCCACTCGCAGGGCGGAGTTCAGCCCGTCTTCGTGGAAGCCGTAGAACCAATAAGCTCCGCAAAAATGAGTGCGATTCCGGCCGCTGATATCGCTCCAACGAGCTTGCGCCTCGACGGCGCCGCGGTCGTAAATCGGATGGTGATACACCATGCGGCGCAGAACACTGGCAGGGCCGATGCTGCCGTTGGCGTTCAACGTTACGCAATAATCTTCCGGAACAGGGAGCGACTGCAGACGGTTCATGTGATAGGTGAGCGTCGCGCCGGCGTTGTGGTTCGGGTTCAGTCGATAATTCCAGGAAGCCCGGGCCTGCGGCCGCTTAGGCAGCAGCCGGGAATCGGTATGGAGGCAGACTTCATTTCTGCTGGTGGTAAATCGCGAGAGGATATCCCGCTCGCTGTCGCTGGGCGCTTCGAGCAGCGGTAGAATCTGGTCGCCATGACACGAGAAGACCACTTGGTCGAATCCCATCGGCGGGCGGTTCCGAAAGCGCAGGGTCACGCCCTCCTCGCCGCGCGCCACGGACTGGATGTCGACGCCTGGATAGACCCGTTCCTTGTACGGCGCCGTGAGGGGCGGGATGTAATGGCTGCTGCCGCCGCGGACTACTTTCCACTGGGGATGGGTGTTGATGCCAAGCATGCCGTGGTTGGCGAAGAACCGCAGCAGTGTCAGCGCTGGAAAGCGGCGGATCGTGTCGCTCGACATCGACCATACGGCGGACGCCATGGGGTACAAATAGCGTTCCGCGAACATCGGGGCATAGCGGCCATGCTCCATCACATCGGCCAGCGTCATGCCGGCCGCCTCCGGGTGGATAAGCAGCTTCGGCGCTTCGCGATTGAAGCGCAGAATCTCGCGCAGCAGACGGTGTTGGTCCAGACGCACCAGGTTGGCGCGTTGCGCGTAGAACCCGTTCAGGCCGCGGCTGGAATATTCGTAGCCGCTCTGTTGGCAGGCCACGGCGAACGACATGTCGCTCGGCTGCGTTTCGACGCCCAGTTCCCGGAACAGGCGGACAAGGTTCGGATAGGTGCGGTCGTTGTGAACGATGAACCCCGTGTCCACCGCGAGCGGTCCGCGACTGCTTTCCACCATTACGGTATGAGTGTGGCCGCCGAGACGGGAGTCTTTTTCAAAAAGGAAAACCTCGTGCTTGCGGCTGAGGTAGTAGGCCGCGGCCATGCCGGAAATGCCGCTGCCAATCACCGCGATCCGCATCAATCCGCCTCTTGCGTTTGCGGAGTGGAGACCCGAAAAGGGCGCAGGTCCCGGGCGATACCGAACAAGACGAGCACTTTCAGCACGCCATAGGTAACGTCGACTTCCCACCATCGAATTCCCTGGCGACAACTGCTCATCGAGAAGTGATGGTTGTTGTGCCAGCCCTCCCCGAAGGTGAGCAACGCCAGCAGCCAGTTGTTGCGGCTGTGATCGCCGGTGTCGAAGCGGCGGCTGCCGAATAAATGAGCCATCGAGTTGATGGCAAACGTGCAGTGGTACAGCAGCACAGTGGAGATCACGTATCCCCAGAAGAAGGCGGCTGGACCGCCCACTATCAGGACGAAGGCGGCAAAGACCACGGTCGGAAACCAGTGATACCGGTCTAGCAACACCAGTTCCGGGAATCGCGCCATGTCGGCGACTTTGTTGTGGTCATAATAGTCGTGCTCGTTGGACAGCACCCAGCCGACATGGGCCCACCAGAAACCGCGCTGCCAGGGCGAGTGGATATCCCGCTCACGGTCCGAGTAGCGATGGTGATCGCGGTGCTGCGCCGCCCACCAGAGGACACCCTTCTGCGCGGAAGTCTGCGCCAGGAATGCCATCAGGAATTGCGCCAGTCGTCCCAGGCGGTAACTGCGGTGGCTGAAATACCGGTGATACCCCGCAGAGATGCCGAACATTCGAACTGCGTACGTGGCCAAAAGCCACACGAGCAGCGATGGTGTGAATGGCGAAAAAAACGCCGCTACCACGGCCAAGTGCAGCATCACGAAGAGCGAGACCGCTCCGAAATGATAGCTGCCCAAGAAACGCCGCACATCGCCCACGATTCAGCGTATCGGCCGCCGTTCCGTTTGTCAAGTATTTGTCCAGTACAAATGATTGACAATAGATGCTACTTCTGCGATCCTTGAATACGTCAAGCTGAAACATGTCCGCTGTTTACCCCATTCGAGCCGTCGCCAAACTGACCGGAATTCCCATCGAGACCTTGCGCGCCTGGGAACGGCGCTATCAGGCAGTGACACCTGACCGGAGTGCGCGTGGGCGGCTGTACAGCGATGCGGACGTGCGGCGCCTTCAACTTCTTCGAGCGGCAGTGGAGGGCGGACACGCGATCGGCCAGGTAGCGGCGCTCTCCGATGCCGACCTGCTGGAACTGGCGCACACCCCGCCTGTTCCACTTGAGAAAGCGCAATCCCCAAATCCCAATCTGCAACCTCTACGGGATGCGATCGATGGTTTTGACAGCGACACCATCAACGAGGAATTGAGCAAACTGGCTCTGCTCCTGAGCCCTGCCGACCTTGTATATAAGGTCGTCTTGCCGCTGATGCGGCTGGTAGGAGACAAGTGGCAGAACCAAACCTGCACAATCGCGCAGGAACATATGTTTTCAGCCTGCATGCGGAATCTACTCGGCGGTCTGGTCCGGCTGCATAGGACGGCAAAGGGTTCCGGCAGAGTGCTGCTGGCCACTCCGGTCGACGAACTGCACGAGTTCGGTATTCTGGCCGCGGCAATGCTGGCAGTGGCCCAAGGTTTCCAGATCACCTACCTTGGCCCGAACCTGCCGGCCGGCGAGATTCTCACTACGGTCGAAAAGTGCATGCCGGATATTGTCGCGCTGGGCATCATGAAAACGAATGCCACACCGGCGGTTCGCGCTGAATTGGCCCGCCTGGCGTCAGGCTTGCCCGTACTGACGGAACTATGGGCCGGGGGAACGGGCGCCATCGAAATGCTGGCGGGGGTGGTTCGCAATGGCGCCTTCATACTCGAGGATCTGGAGGACTTCGAACGGCATTTAAGCCGCTGGCGGACCGCGCGTTCAGGAGGAGCGCGTTTATGAAGGTGTCCCTCCAGATATTATTTGCGGCGATCTTTACCTGGATGACCGTGATGACTATCCGCACCAGCCTCGCGGTGAGCTTATGGGAAGCCTGGCCGAGCTATGCGGCCAACCAGTGGGCGGTGGCCACGTTGTGTGATGCCTATTTCGGCTTTCTGACCTTTTACATTTGGGTGGTCTATAAGGAGCGGAGCATCTGGACACGCATCCTCTGGTTCGTGTTGGTCATGGGCCTGGGAAACATTGCCATGTCGCTCTACGTTTCGCTGCAACTGATGCGGCTGCGCGCTGACGACCCGGTGGAATCCATCTTATGGAGGCGGGCCTGATGGCTTCCGGCCAGCAAGCCTTCTGGCGGAGAAGAATCGTAAATCCGCTGGTGGATTTGCTGCGCCAGGGCATCACGCCGGAGAAAATCGCGCTCAGCATCGCTCTGGGAATCACGCTCGGCATCACGCCGGTGATCGGATCGACGTCGATTTTGTGCTTTCTGGCGGCCATCGTGCTTAGACTCAACATCCCTGCGATCCAGCTGGTCAACTACATGGTTTACCCTCTGCAGATTGCCATGTTGGTTCCGTTTCTGCGAATGGGCCAGTGGATCTTCGCCGCGCCACCGGCCGCCATTTCCGCAGCGGAGATCTTTCACCGCATTCGGGTCGATGTCTGGGGCGCCATGGCCACGCTTTGGACCGCCACGCTGCATGCGCTGGTGGCGTGGCTTGTGCTCGCAACTCTGGCCGCGCCCGTCCTATATCTGCTCCTGGTGCCGGCGCTCCGGCGGCTCGGCCGATCCCTGCAGGCGGAAGCTCGATGAGTGAGCTGGTATGGCACGAACTGATCGTCGGGACTGCCTCGATGTGCGGCCTCATGCTGGCCCTTTGGCTGATCCACCTTCCGCTGGAAAACGCCGCCATTGTAGATGTGGGATGGGCTGGCGGCCTGGCCCTGCTCGGCGCGCTTTACGCCGTCACGGGAGGCGGCTACCCGATGCGCAGGCTGCTGATCGTGGCTATGGCGGTGCTGTGGGGGCTGCGCCTGGCGATCTATCTTCTTTTCACGCGGGTAATCGGCCAACCCGAAGAGGGGCGCTATGTGCAGCTGCGCCGCGAATGGGGTGGAAATCTGCCGCTCAAGTTCTTCGTCTTCTTCCAATTCCAGGCGCTCCTCTGCGTCTTTCTGGCGACGCCGTTTTTGATGGCGGCCCTCGACAGGCGACCAGAGTTGTCGGCGTTCGAGTATGGCGGCGCGGCTCTTTGGCTGGCCGCGTGGCTGGGTGAGTCTCTGGCCGACTCGCAGCTCAATCGCTTCAAATCCAATCCGGCCAACCGCGGCGCGGTTTGCTCGATGGGTCTCTGGAAATATTCCCGGCATCCCAACTACTTCTTCGAGTGGTTGATTTGGGTAGCGTTCGCGGTCTTCGCGCTGGACTCGCCGTACGGCTACGTCGCTCTGCTCTGCCCGGCGCTCATGCTCTACTTTCTCTTCCGCGTTACCGGTATCCCGGCTACCGAAGCGCAAGCTCTACGCAGCAAGGGTGACGCGTACCGCCGATATCAGCACTCCACGAGCGCTTTCGTGCCGTGGTTTCCCAGGGGGTAATGTATGCAAGCGGATATTGTGGAGGCGTCACCCGTCCTCGAGGCCGGCTACAACAAGTGGCTGGAACGAGACTTATTCCCCGACTGGCTCATTCGCCTCGCCATCCGGCGGCTGCTAGCAGAACGCTTGCGGGAAGAAAGCCGCGGCGGACCGGAAGCGCAAGCGCAGCGCCTCAAGTGGTTCGTCCATCAGCTTCGCCTCAGCCCCGTAGCCATCCGGACCGATTCGGCCAATGCACAACACTACGAAGTGCCTCCCGAGTTTTTCCGGCAGGTGCTCGGCCCGCACATGAAGTACAGTTGCGCCCTTTGGAACCCGGAAATCACCGGGTTGGTGGACGCTGAGGATGCGATGCTCGAACTGACTTGCCGGCGCGCCTGCTTGCAGGACGGCCAGGACGTGCTCGAATTAGGCTGCGGTTGGGGATCGCTTTCGCTGTACATGGCAACCCGCTTCCCGAACAGCCGCATCGTGGCAGTTTCCAATTCGCGATCGCAGAAGCAGTTCATCGACGCCGACGCGTCGCGCCGCGCGATCTCGAATCTGGAAGTGATCACTGCCGACATGAACGAATTCGACACCGAGGAACGTTTCGATCGCGTAGTTTCGGTGGAAATGTTCGAACACATGCGCAATTATGAGGAACTACTGCGCCGCATTGCCGGGTGGTCGCGGCCACAGGCTCTCCTGTTCATTCATGTGTTCGCCCACAGCCGTTTCGCGTACCCGTTCGAAGTGCGCGGCTCCTCGGATTGGATGGCGCAGCACTTCTTCACCGGTGGCATCATGCCTAGCGATGATCTGCTGCTTCATTTTCAGGATCATTTTCGCTTCCGGGACCGGTGGCGGGTCAGCGGCGTCCATTACCAGAAAACCGCGGAGGCATGGCTGAAGAATCTCGACGCGCGCCGGAACCAGGTGCTGGAAGTTTTCGCCGAAACATACGGTAAGGCAGACGCCCGTCGCTGGCTGGTGCGATGGAGGGTGTTTTTTCTGGCGTGCGCGGAACTGTTCGGGTTTGACGGCGGACGCGAGTGGATGGTGTCCCATTATCTGTTCGAGAATGTCTCTCCCGAGCGCGGTAAGCCGCATCTCTAAGAAGGTATGTTGACCGCAATCCTGATGGCTTCCTCCATGATTCCGATCCTCACACCGGGTGCGGATGCCGGCCTTGAAAGGCGAGTTCCTCACGGGCAAGCCGACGGAACTGCCGGCCGCCGCTTGCGGCCGTGTGGCCCTGCTCGCTTTGGGCTTTACGTATGACTCGCGCTTTGCGGTGGAAGAGTGGGTTGGCCGCTTCCGCCGGGAATTCGACAATCAGCCGCTGGTCACCTTCTACGCAGTCCCCATGATCGGCGGCATGGCGCGCCTCTGGAAGTGGTTCATCGATAGCGGCATGCGCCAGGGAACTCCGCGGGGAGACTACGAGATGTTCCGTCGGTCCTTAGCCTGATGGCCCGCCGCGACTATGCCTCGATCGACTTTCGAATCGTCTCACCAAAATCCTCTCCCAAACTCGCAAACTCAGCCTTTCCGCCTAACGGGCGGAGATTGGCCGTATAAACGCGCGACTCGTACAGAGCGGCGTTAAGTCCAATATCGGTAGCTGCTCAGCCAGCAGCCCGGCGCCTGTCGATCTAGGTCTCTGACCGCGTGAAGAACTGGTAAAACCATTTTTATGTAGATTTGTTTTGGCGCATACTCGAGGTATGGGTCGTCCACCTCTGAGCTTTGATATCGCGCCGAAGCATCAAAGAGAGCTTGCCGAGCTGTTGAGCGGCGGCGTCCAGCAGGTTCGGGTCGTCCTGCGCGCCTTGGCTTTGTTGCAACTGGCAAGGGGCGCCAGCGCACCCCAAATCGCCAACGTAGTCCCGCTCACTGCCGAGGCCATACGCAGTATCGGCCGCCGTTACCAGCAAGGCGGCTTGGAGCGCACGCTGTATGAGAAACCGCGACCTGGAGCGGCGGAAGTGCTCGATGACAGCCAGAAACAACGTTTGATTGCAATGGTATGCAGCAATCCGCCGGAAGGCCGCGCCCGTTGGACCGTCCGCCTGGTAGCGGAAGAAGCCGTCAAACGCAAATTGGTTCCCCGGGTCGGAAGGGAAACCGTTCGCATTCTCCTGCTGAGCCACGATCTCAAGCCGTGGCGGGAAAAAATGTGGGTGGTGGCAGACCTCGATGAAGAATACATCACCAAAATGGAAGACGTCTTGGAAGTATACGAACGGCCTTATGACCAGCAAGAACCGGTAGTTTGTCTGGATGAGAAGCCGATCACCCTGCACGCCGATGTGCGAACCGCATCTCCGGCAGTACCCGGGCGGGAGGCGCGCCGGGACAACGAATATGAACGCCGCGGGACCGCCAATGTCTTCTGCGCCGTAGAGCCAAAGGCCGGGCGGCATTTCACCTTCTCCACGCCAGATCGTTCAGGCTTCGAGTTCGCCCGGGTGACGGTCGAGTTGGCGCTCGCATACCCGGAGGCGAGGACCATCCATTTGGTAATGGACAACCTCAACATCCATCGTCAGAAAGCGCTCGCGCACGTCTTCGGTGCTGAAATGACGGCACAAGTCTGGGATCGGTTTACAGTCCACTACACGCCGAATCGCGGCAGTTGGCTGAACCAGGCGGAGATTGAAATCGGGCTGTTCGCCCGCAAGTGCCTGGGGAAACGGCGCATCCCCAGTCTCAAGGTCTTAAAAGCAGAGGCCAAAGCCTGGAACCGCCGCATGAATCGGGACCGTGTCAAAATCAATTGGAAACTCGACCGCCGAGCCGTTCGCTGCAAGTTCGGCTACAAATGCCAATCTTTCAAGCGGTCAAAGACCTAGCCACGTGCGAAGTTCATAAGACGATGCTCTCCCACCGGGCCGGCAAGACGTTTACGATATGCCGACACGCACGGAATGAGCCTGTTCAATGGCATTCCCGGCACACCGGACGCCTAGAACGTAGGGGACCGCCGGCGGGCCGATGGTGCGGCTCGAGGCGCGCAAGCTGGGCATCACTGTTCCAGGTGCGACGCTTCTAGAGATGGAAAGTGCCCTTCCATGGGGAGAGACTTGCAAGTCATTGATAACAAGCCTATTCGGCAGCGGGACAGTGATCGGCTCGTTTGAGCGCCGTCGCGAATTCTTTCGTGTGCCAGTCTGGCGCGGGACTTTGTCTCCCGCATAACTATTCGTTGCCGGAAACGACAAACAGGAACAGAATATCCCCACTGGAGCACTCGAGCCGACTTTCTAATGCGAGTTCAGTTCAGCACGTCCAGTGTTTAAGCCGGCGAACTCAATTAACTCGTCGGCGCTTAACAGCGTGAATCATAAGCGCCACGTCAAAGAGGCCGACAATAACGTCTAGCCCAACGGTAAAGAGGAGATTATCCAGGCCCAGACCCGTTCCCTGCTTATACATATCCACCGTGAGCCTACCCGTCCAAGCGCACACGGCTGTTAGAGCGATCGCTGCGACCCATACCAACCAATCCAGGCTGCCGCGTGCCCATAAGTTATGGCTTACTCTCAATGCATCCTTCAGCATTACGACATCGCACCAGAGTACCAACACGGTGGCGATGACGAAGATAATAAATACCCCAATCTTGCCCCCTTGTCGCAGTAAAGTCACTTGTTCGAGGATAACCCCAGGGCCAAACGAAATCACGGTTGTGGTCAATAATATCGTCCCAATCCACATGAGCCACCTGCCAGAAGTACTAGCCCGCGGCTGAACAATAGTGCCTAAAATCAAAAAGAGTGAGCCGAAAGCTGCCGCGCCAAAAATGACCGAGAAGCACCCGGCGGCTATGGCTAACCACCGTATCTTCGCGGAAATGATGTCGCCGTGTTGGTGAGTGTTCCTCAATTATCCCTCCTGATCGACCTGGCGAAGCCTTATCTCGGCGTACACATTTTAGGGAATCCCGATCTGCCGTTCGGTGGTAGCCTCAGGCTGGTTATCGAGGGCACACTGACAGACGTATAGAAGGAAAGCTCGCAGCCGCGGTGACCTTTCGAAGGTGTGGCTGGCGGCCACGCGTTGCACCAGAGCGTCTCGCTCTGGTGCAATTTCGGAAGGATCTTCCGCGAGACGCGGCATCCGAACCTGACCTGGGTTCATGGCACCACCCCCCTGTCGCTTCCAGTTAGCGTTACCATACCACAGCCACTAGTTCCGAGCAAGGCTGTTGCCTGAATTCATGCAAGGGCTTACAGCCCGGACCTGCAATGATTTGGGGGGCAGAACCCCTGGTCCGGGCCGCCTGAGAAGAACTCAGCGGATCGGGGCGTGCGGCGGTGCGGCGAATTGGCCGAGCGGTTTGGCAGCCCGCGAGATCGATCGCCTATTTCGGCGGACAATCGGGGAACATGATCTGAGCTGTTTGATAAAGATATCTTCGCCAGTTGGCCCACTCGTGTCCCCCGGTGCTGAGCACCCAGAAGTTTCTCAGCCCGTACTGATCGAACAGCGCGAGGTCCTTCTGCCCGTTCTTGAGCGCGATATCGGTTTCGCCGGCGGCCATGTAAAGCGGCACGCGGAACTTGTCGTTTGTGGCTGAATCCCGCAACATCGCCCCGTAATACTCGTCGAACTTCTTCAGCGTGGGCTCGCTGATGTGGCCGGAGCTGTAGATATACAACTCACTGAACGTATCGAGGTGCGGAAAACCGGTATGGATCACTACCATGCCGCCCATGGAAAGACCCGCCAGGGCACGATATTCCCGGCTTGCTTTCGTGCGATAGTGGCCATCGACGTAAGGAATGATGTCCTTCAAGTACTCCTGCGAGCACTTGTCGTCGGTGCCAATGGGCGAAGGATCGAATGTCGCGCATGCGCGGGTATTCGGCATAACGATGATCATCGGCTTCGCCTTGCCCGCGGCGATGAGATTATCGAGAATGTCGCCCGCATAGCCGCCGTTCCGGTCTTCACTGCTCCATTTGGAGTCATCGTCTCCGCCACCGTGGTTCAGGTAGAGCACGGGATATCGTGCGTTCGCGTTGCTGCCGTAATCCGGCGGCAGATAAACGTGCAGGCGTTTGTCTTCGCCGGCGTAGTTCTTGTAGTCGGCCTGCTCGATTCTCCCGTGCGGGACATCAGCTTTTGCAAAAAAAGCCTGGTCGGTATAAACGGGCAACGCCGGAAGGATCGGAAGTGGGCAGACGCCCGCTTTCGGCACTGGCGGCATCGCGCGGCCCCTGGGCGGCGCACCTTCGCCGGGTTGCCCCGCGGGAGGTTGAGCCGCGAGCAACCCTAAAAGAGTAAAGGCCGCGATCGAGGTCAGTGCTCGCGACCCAAACCGCTCAATCCTTCTCATCATTATGAATCCTCCTGGAAATCCAAACTCCTATCTGGATTTTTTCGATCGGGCGTGTGATTTCTCTCCCACTTCGATAATCGTGTCGTCTCAAGTTCCGATAGAGGATAACATCATGCAGCGGTACTCGATGTCTTCACCGGCAGGCCGTTTAGATGCTAAACTCTCCGGCACAGCGGCCTGCGGATCGGTATTCCCGGCCCTATGCCGTAAGGAGGCGCGATGACCAAATCGAATTCCAACAACGATCCGATACTCAATCGCCGCGAGGCACTGCTTCTGCCGGCGACCGCGGGTATGGCAGCCGCGCTGGCTCGCCCTGCGGGCGCGTCCGACAGCACCAAGACCGCCGCCCACCAGGCTCCCGGAGGCTGTTCCACGCCGCGTTCCGCGGTGGCAAAAACTCAATATGGCAAGGTGCGCGGGTTTGTCGATGCCGGCGTCCTCACATTTAAGGGAATACCGTACGGGCAGGATACCAGTGGCGAAAACCGCTGGCTGCCGGCTAAACCTCCCAAGCCGTGGGACGGCGAATATCCCGCTCTGATTTACGGCGCCAATTGCCCGCAGCGGCTCCACGACTACACCGCGATCGAGCAATCGTTTCTGTTCGATTGGGACGACGGCTACATGAGCGAAGACATGCTCAAGCTGAACGTCTGGACCCCATCCTTGACGGGCAAGCGCCCGGTGCTGGTCTATTTTCATGGCGGCGGCTTCACGTTTGGATCCGCCTATGAATTGCCCTCGCAGGAAGGAGCGCAGCTGGCCCGGCACCACGATGCTGTTTCGGTGACTGTCAATCACCGCCTGAACGTGCTGGGATTTTTCGATCTGTCGGAGATTGGCGGGCCGGCATATGCTGACTCGGTAAACGCCGGAATGACCGATCTGGTGGCGGCGCTTCGCTGGGTCCGCGACAATATCGCGAATTTCGGCGGCGATCCGGATTCCGTGATGATCTATGGCCAATCGGGCGGCGGATCGAAGGTCACGTGCCTGATGGGCATGCCCTCGGCGGCAGGGCTGTTCCATCGCGCGTCGGTCCAGTCAGGCGGAGGCGGCAATCCTCCCAGCGCCGAACAGTCGCGCGAACTCGCCAGGCAGATCATGAAAGAACTCTCCCTGCCCGCGAACGACCTGTCTTCGCTGCAAAAGATGGAGTGGGCGAAACTCAATGCCGCCGCCAATGCGGCCGCGGGGAAAATCAATCCGCCCATAGGCCGGGGTCTCGGAATGGGAACTCCCGCGGGACCCACTCCGCGCGTCGGATTAGGCCCGACCCTCGATGGCAGTGTCATTACCATGCGCTCGTTCCATGAGGCCGCTCCGGAGATTTCCAAAAACGTGCCGATGCTGATCGGCTCGGTGAGCGAGGAAGGAAATCGGATGTCGTCCAAACCGACCGAGGCAGAGTGGCATTCGACTCTGGCAGCCACACTGGGTGACGACAAGGCATCCGCCCTGATCGCGGCCATGAAGAAGGCGCACCCGGAGAAAAGCATCCGCACACTTTCCTACGGCGTGAGCGGCCTTCTGGTGCGAAACAACGTTACCCGCATGGCGAAAATGAAAAGCGAACTCAAGGACGCGCCGGTCTATCAGTATTACTTCACCTGGCAATCCCCGATGCTGGAAGACGCCGGCGCCTGGCACACGGCCGAACTCGCTTTCTGCTTCGACAACACGAAGCGCTGCGAACAGGGCACGGGCAACACGCCGGAAGCGCAGGTGCTGGCGCGGAAGATGGCCACCGCCTGGGTTAACTTCGCGCGTACCGGCAATCCCAATCAACCCGGGCTTGCGTGGACACCGGCCGATCCGATCCGGCACCAGACTATGGTGTGGGACAACAACTGCCGGATGGTGGACGACCCGGAAGGCGAACTGCGAAAAATACTGCTCGCCTGACGGTCTCCTACTTGGCCCAGGCTTCCCCTTCCGGAGTTCTTCGCCAGGCGAAATAGGCATCTAGAACTTTGAGCGATTCCGCGCTCGGAACCGGTCCGGTGTGGGGAGTTTGCGCGAAATACATCACCACGGGTTTGGCGTCGCTGAAGGCGGGCCACGCGGGAACGGCTTCTCCGTTGGGATCGCCGCGCTTGGCGAAGTTCGTCCAATAGGTGGCCATCGCCTCTGAAACCGCCGGGTCTGATTTCGTTGTCTGTGGATTCGACGGATCGAGATGTTGAAAAACGTAGGCCACATCCATACCGTGCGGCGAGCCGTATCCCGCCCGTGGAGAATCGGCTGGGTATTCGGGGTGCTGGTCGAAGCAGTAATAGAACACTTTGGAGTTTCCGTTCTGCGCCGCGAGCCTCGCCCAGATCCACGTGTGCCAGCCGAATGCCGCGTCGCGGGTGAGATCGCGCGCCGTCTTCGCGACCGTCCCCGAACCGGGCGGATAAGCTGCGATGAGCCTGTCCGCGAACGGACCGTAGCGCGCCTTTACGGCGGCGATATATTCCCCTGGTGATTTCGGCGGCGAGAAACTCGCGCCTTCATCCGAGTTGTAGCCCACCAGGATGGGCGTATCGTTGTAGCGCTTCGCTTGGTAGAGCTTGTATTGATCGTCTGGAATCACCCACCCGTCGATGATCGGCCAGGCCAGACCCATGCCGCGGCCGGCCGTCTGAAGTTTATCGACGGGCAACTTCCGCAGTTCCGTAATCGACAAGGCGCCCGCGGTTTTGGCGAAAGCTTTCCCCGATTGCTCCGCGTCAGCCAGCCGTTTCAGGTTCTCGCCCGGAAACGTCGTGTGCCGCGGAGGGCCGAACGATCCGCCACTCTGCGAAATGGCCCCTTGAAACAGCCCTCTTGCCAACGGCGACGCGCACAACATGCTCACCGCGATTCCTCCGGCCGATTCGCCGAAAATGGTCACGCGATGGGGATCGCCGCCGAAAGAATCGATATTCTTTTTCACCCACTGGAGCCCCGCGATCATATCCAGCAGTCCGTAGTTTCCGGAGACGTGACTCGGGCTCTCGGCACTCAAATCCGGATGCGCCAGAAATCCAAGCTGCCCCACGCGGTAGGCGATGCTCACCAGCACCACTCCCTTTTGGGCCAATCGCTCCCCGCTGGAGGTCGGCTCGGAAGTAGAACCCATGTTGAACCCGCCGCCATAAATCCAAACCAGCACAGGGATGCGGTCGTGCGGGGATTTCGCCGGCGTCCAGACATTCAAATACAAACAGTCCTCGCTCGTTTCGGGCCCTTGACCCGCTCCAGGCGGCCTCATTCCCTGCACGCAGGAAGGCCCGAAGTGGATGGCCTGCCGCACTCCTTCCCATTTCGCGGCGGGCTCGGGAGCGCGCCAGCGACGGTCGCCCACCGGCGGCGCCGCGAACGGAATGCCCCGATAGACTGTCAGGCTGCCTTCGACGGCACCTTGTATGAATCCGCCCTCGACCTTGACCGGCGCGGGCGTCTGTGCGGCGCAAAGCGCTGCCGCCATCATTGCGACGAATAGAATGTTCTTCATTGCCATCGGGTCCTCATAGTTTCGCTTGCGAATTTGTAGATGTGGATGCTGCAGCGCGGCAGATTCAGCCCTGCTCGGACGGCAACCATCTCGCTCCAGAGACCCGTGTAGACGAGGCTCCCGGCGTGCTCGACAAGCTGGCCGTAGACATCAGGAGAAATGGCTGCGCCGGTTTTAGAAGCGTCGATGGTCGCGCTCACGGCTTTCCCCGTCGCTGTCTGAACCACAGCCGCAAGCATGAATCGGAAGGAACGAGCGGTTTTCATGCCTTTCAAACTACTTCATGTAGCCCTTTTCCCGGTAATAGCGGGCGGCCCCGGGATGCAGCGGAACCTCGTATCCGTTCCAAACCGTGTGGACGTTATAAGAGAAGTTCAGATGTCTCCATTGCAGCAGTTGCTGCTGTTCGTCCATCGCTTTGGCGACGATATAAGCGAAGTCATCCGGCATGTCCGTCCGGCCATAGATCGCCGTACCCGTGCGCACTACAGTCGGGATTTGCCGCTCGATTCCGCGGTATAAGCCCGCGGGGATGATGCCGCGCTCCTGTTCACCATCCTTCGCCAGTTTTGCCAGCAGATCGTCGGGAAGTCCGATGAAGTGGAGATCGAATTTCTGACTGATCTCGGTCCAGATCCTCCACTCCGGCGCGGTCGTCATGCCGCCGCCTCCTCCGATGGCGACATCGAACGTCTCACGGTCTTCGGGCGAACTGCCGACGCGCCCGCCGGCGGCCTCGATCATCTGTCGCGAAAGGCCGAAGTGAGCCAGGATGAGCGTGGCGTCGCCGCCGATCCCCGCAGTCAGAATCCGGATCGGCCAGCGCTTCTGCCGGATCTGGGCGAGGTCCGTGATCCCCGTTTCCGCCTTCGCTGCCACTAGAACGTAACTGGGATCCTGAATGTTGGCAATCAAACGCAGGTTCGTCCGGGGCTTTTCGCCGGCGTAGATTCCCGTCCCGCGATAGGCGTTGCGCAGGAATTGGATCGCCACCGCGCCGAAATCCACGGCGCCCAGGCCCGGCGCATTTCGTGGCGCCAGAATTTCGGGCACAGCCGGATCGGGGCGGTACGCAGGCGGCGTTCTTGCTTCGCCGACAATCCGCGGAGCGGCCGCGCCGTTACAGTTGTAGCAAATCTGCACGTCGTATCCATAGGGCTTCATCGCCGCTTGCACCACTTCCGCCATCGCTCCCCAAGGACATATACGGCATGCGCCACCGAAGACCGGCTTCTTCTCTTTGATCCCTGTCTGCGCGCCGGCGAGAGATGCGGCGGTCAGCAGAAGAAGAAGCGCCGAAACGGGGCGTGCGGTTGGCATCTCGCGCATGGCTCGATCTCCCTGAATGACGTGGTGCGTGGTGTACACGCTTACAATAGCGCACGTCGCGACTATTTGCCTGCTAGCGGCTACAAAATGTAAGCCCCTGCAGAACGTGGCATCATTGGGATACGATAGCTCCATCGACAGAGGAGATGGACTTCAATATGGCGTTCACTGTGATCGCACGGAATCCTCACTTCCTTTTCGCGGCGCTCACCCTCACTCAGTGGAGCGCTCCCGCCGCGCCTCCGCAGGATGCCGCGGAGCTTCCCTTCGTAAGCCCGATCTTCAGCGACCACATGGTGCTCCAGCGCGGCAAGCCGAATCCGATTTGGGGTTGGTCGCAGCCCGGGGATTCCGTGCGCGTAGAAATCGCAGAGAACTCCGCCACGGCCATTGCCGCAGCGGATGGCAAGTGGCTGGCGAAGATCGATCCACCCTCGGTTGGCGGGCCCTATACGGTCAAGATCTCAGGCAGGCAGAGAGTCGAACTGCAAGACGTGCTGGTTGGCGACGTCTGGATCTGCGCGGGCCAGTCGAATATGCAGTTCGGTCTGGGCCAGGCGAGAAACGGCGCCGAGGAAATCAAGAACGCGAACTATCCGCAGATACGTTTCTACAATGTCGCAGAACGGGATAGCTATTCGCCCGCAAACGTCCCTCGCGGAGGACCGTGGAGAATCATCACACCGGAGGGCCTCGGAGCACACGGGGGTGGTCTTTCCGCGGTTGCCTATTTCTTCGGCCGGAAAGTGTTCCAGTCGGTCCACGTGCCCATCGGTCTGCTCCAGGTCGCGGTGGGCGGGGTTCCGGCTGAGACCTTCGCGAGCGTTGACGCCTTACGGCCGTTGAAAGACTTTGACGACCGGATCGCCTTTTTCGAGCGACTGCGGCAGAAAGGCGGCCGCGAGTATGGCAACTACATCATGCCTTGGTATGACGAATACGACATCGGCATGAAAAACGGCTCTTGGGCGGACACCGGCATCGACGATTCGTCGTGGAGAATCGTGCAGGTTCCGGGCGATTTCAAGGAGTTGGGTGTGGCCGGAGTTCCCAGCCTGACTTATCTGCGCAAGGAGGTTACCATTCCCGATCCCGTGCCGCCGGGGAGGGCCCGCATCTACCTGGGCCAGGTGGAAAAGATGGACACCGCTTACGTCAACGGACGGCAAGTGGGCTCCAGTTCCTGGGTCGAGAATCCACGGGTCTATAACGCCATGGCTTTGAAGCCCGGCAAAAACATCATCACCATTCGTTTGCTCCGCGTGAAGGCCGAAGGCGGAGGTTTCATCGATGGCGCCGGCAGCATGAAACTGGTGCTGGGCGACGGCACGGTGATTCCGCTGTCCGGTGAATGGAAGGGTAAAGTGTCAGTGGACGGCCACGCGGCCGGCGTGCTGCCGCCCGGATACGAAAGCGTGACGAGCATGGTGAGCGTGCTGTACAACGGCATGCTGGCGCCCATCGCTCCGGTAGCGATCACGGGCGCGATCTGGTATCAGGGAGAGTCCAATGCGGAGCGCGCATACCAGTACCGCAAGCTGCTCCCCGCGATGATCGCCGATTGGCGCAAACTTTTCAGCCAAGGCGATTTCCCGTTCTATATCGTCGGCCTGCCTTCGTTCATGCATCACAAGGACAACCCCGGAGACGACTCTTGGGCCGAGTTTCGGGAAGCGCAGGCAATGGTGGCGAAGAATACGCAGAATTCCTGTCTGGCGACCATCATCGATACCGGCGACCCCAACAATATTCACCCCATCGACAAGGTGCCTGCCGGCGACCGCCTGGCTTTCTGCGCCCTCGCCAATTCCTACGGCCAGAAAATTCCGTATTCAGGGCCGACATTTGCTTCGGTGGAAAACATGCCCGGGGGGGCAATGAAGACTTCGATCACACCGATGGCGGCCTGGTGTCGAAGGGAGACAAGCCTGGCGAGTTTTCGCTGGCCGGCGCCGACCACAAGTGGTATTGGGCCGACGCGCGGATTGATGGCGACACCGTGGTCGTCACGTCGGAGGCTGTTCCGAATCCGGTGGCTGTCCGTTATGCCTGGCAGTCTTTTCCGACCGCGACGCTATACAACGGCGCCGGCTTTCCCGCCGTGCCTTTTCGGACGGACGACTGGCCGGGCGTGACATTCGGCAAAACGATCTATTGAGATTGCTTAGGGAGATTACGAGCTATGAAACGATCAGCGATCTTCACTTCGATCGCGGCCATCCTGGCCGTGGGATACTGCGTTGCTCAGCAGTCGCCGACGCCGCAAGTCGCCGGTACCCGCGAGTGACGTTATTTGCCCAGCGGCACGCGCCGCCGCAGCTCATCGAAGAAGTTTATGAGGAACACCACGTCGTGTTCCTGTTTGGGCGCCTCCGCAGACCCGGCCGGTGTCACCACCAGAACGCGCTTACCGTCCGGCGCGAGATCCCACCACCTGCCGCCGAGCCTGGGGATCCACACTCGCGGCTTGTCCGGCACGAATGCCTCGCCCTTCGCGCTGTAACTCACCGCCATGATCTGGTCGCCGGACGACCGGTAGAACAGATCGTGGCTGTTCGGGGACCAGTGCGGACTACTGCCGCCGCTGTTCGAAATCTGCCACCGTCCTCCCGGCCCGGATGACGGCGTCGGAAATGCCCGCACATACACTTCTGCCGTCCCCGCCTCATACGACGTGTACGCCAGCCAGTGCCCGTCGGGTGAGATGGCTGGATTGAAATCGGCGAAGCTGCTCTTCAGAAACTGCTCGGGCTTGCCGGCCTTCCAGCGCCCTCCCTGATCCTCCAGCGGAAGCGTCCAGATCTGCGGGGTCCGGGCGACCGAGTTGGTGTAGGCCAGTCGCTTGCCGTCCGGGGCGAAAGACCAGGGAACCAGAGTATCCTTGCTCTCCATTAGCACTTGCGGCTGGCTGGAGCCGTCCGCGCGAGTCTGAAAGATTCCCTGTCCGCGCGAATCGAAGACCACATATTGGCCGTTCGGGCTCCAGACCGGGAAACGGTTCACTGTTCCGCCGAAAGTCAGACGGGTTGCGGCGTCTCGCTGCGGGTCGTACATCCAAATGTCCATGCCTTCGTCCTTGCGGACTGACAGCGCGATCCGTTTACCGTCGGGCGAGAGTGCCGGATCGTAATAGATGGCCGGTTTGGCGCGGAGCGGTTCCTGTTTTCCGGCGGCATCGATCCATGCCAGCGCCGACAGCCCGGCAGCGGCCCCCCCCACTGCCCGGCGGTAGACGAAAGTACCGTGCCCGGAGGGAGCCGGAGAGACGTCATACTCACCCGAGCCGGTGCCGGAATAATTAGCGACATCGTCTAGAACCGGGACGGGCGTGCCGCGTGCCTCCAGCTTCGCCGGATCGAACGGGACGGCGAACAGCGTAGCGCCGTTGAGATAGACCAGATGTCCCATGCGGCCCGACGTGGGTAGATAGCGTGCCGATACTCCGCCACGAGCCACGATCTTCCGATGACCATCCGCCAGCGTCAGGACTTCGACCATGTTGCGATCGCGGAAGGGCGCCACAACGGCCGAAAAAAGAATTGCCTTGCCTCCGGGCAGAATCTGGGGTTGGTTCAGAGCCGTTTCTCCGGCGTTCAGCTTCTCGATGATTTCGGGCTGCCCTCCGCCCGGCGGGATTCGCAGCAGCCCCTTCTCGGGGGCCTCGCTCACCACGATACTGCCGTTCTCGTCCCAACTCGCACCGCCGAAGCTGGCAATGTCGCCGAGCACCACCACCGCGCCTCCGTCCACGGAGATCTTGCTCAACTTGCCGCGGACCGTGAATCCCACCCATTGCCCATCCTGCGAGAAGAATGGCTTGTCCGCCTCCTCGGTTGCATGCAACTCGGTGGCATTCGGCTGATCCAGACGGCGGACGAAGAGTCTCTGCGGCGTGCCGGAGACATAGGCCAGCCGCATGCCATCAGGCGAGATGGCGATATCGCTCCCGCCGGGAGAGGACGCTGGTAAGGAAACGTCCGGGCCCAAATCGAGGTCAAGTCTCATGAGCGGGCGATCCGCCGGGGTTTGCGGACGCCCGGGCGCCCATAACGCCACCGCGGCAAGGGCCGTCATCAAACCGGCAACGATCCAGGGTAGTTTTCCGGGCGCCGCCCTTGTTGCCGTGCCTGCGGGAATTTCCGGCTCGTGGCTTAGGTTCTGAAGGGCGATGCGCGCCTCACCGATGTCCCGCAGCCTCTGCCTGGGCTCCTTGATCAGACAACGCTCGATCAGCCGGCGAACCGCGGGCGGCGTGGACCGCGGCAGGCGATCGAGTTTCGGATCGTCCTTGATCGCCGCAGCCATCACTTCGGCGATGCTGTCTCCGATGAACAGCGGCTCGCCGGTGAGCATTTCGAAGAGCACCACGCCGAAAGCCCAGATGTCCGCGCGGCGGTCCACCGGCCTGCCTTTGGCCTGCTCCGGCGCCATGTACGCCGCCGTGCCCAGGATCACTCCGGCCTGCGTGGCCTGCATCGTGAGCGTGGGAGATATGGTGGGACTGTTTGTGGGAGAGCCGGACGCGGGGTCCGCTTCATCCGCGAGAGCCTTGGCCAGACCAAAGTCCAGAACTTTGAGCGTGCCTTCGGGCGTGATTTTCACGTTGGCGGGTTTCAGGTCGCGGTGAATCACGCCGCGGTCGTGAGCGTATTCGAGAGCCTCGGCCATCTGTTGGGCCAGGTGAAGGGTCTCTTCGAGCGGAATGAACCCAGCCGCGATACGATCCGCCAGCGTCGGACCTTCGATCAACGCCAGTACAAGCGCCCGCGTGCCGCCGTTCTCTTCGAGGCCATAGATGGCGCCGATATTGGGATGGTCGAGCGATGCCAGCAGGCGGGCTTCGCGCTCGAAGCGGGCCATGCGCTCCGGATCGTGCGCCACAGCGGCGGGAAGTACTTTGATAGCCACGTCGCGCTTCAGCCGCGTGTCGCGAGCCTGGTACACCTCGCCCATGCCGCCCGCACCAAGGGGCGCAACGATCTCATAAGGGCCGAGTTTGTCGCCCGCGGAAAGTGGCATATCGGTGATTCAGCCCAGTTTACTCTATCAAGTCGGTTGTGGGGAGTAATCCGGGCAGATCGGCGGAATGCGCATTCATCCCCAATTTGACAGAATGAATGCCTCGCGGAGACAGCCCTTTCCGCTTGCCCTCTTGCGATAGCTCTCAGCGCGATCATTTGAGTTTGAGACCGTTTGGCCAGAAAGGCCCAATTTGAGTAAACTGAGCAAGATCTTCAATGCCGTTACCGACAGGCACTCTCCTCGGCCCTTACGAAGTCCTCTCGTCAATTGGCGCTGGGGGGATGGGCGAAGTATACAAGGCGCGCGACACCAGGCTTGGCCGCGATGTCGCCATCAAGGTTTCCGCCGAACAGTTCTCGGAGCGGTTCGAACGGGAAGCGCGGTCGATTGCAGCGTTGAATCATCCCAACATCTGTCATCTCTACGATGTCGGGCCGAATTACCTGGTAATGGAGCTGATCGAGGGCGACCCTTTAAGAGGCCCTCTGCCTATCGATCAGGCGCTCGAGTGTGCCCGCCAGATTGCGGACGCTCTGGAAGCTGCGCATGAGCGCGGAGTCATCCATCGCGATCTGAAGCCGGCGAACATCATGATCACTTCGGGCGGCGTAGTCAAGGTGCTCGATTTCGGGCTGGCCAAGACCGCGGAGGCGCCCGCGTCGAATCCCGAAACCTCGCCAACCCTGACCGTTTCGCCGACGCGCGCCGGGATGATTCTCGGCACGGCGGCTTACATGGCTCCCGAGCAGGCGCGCGGGAAACCGGTCGACAAGCGGGCCGATATCTGGGCATTCGGTGTCGTGCTGTACGAGATGCTCACCGGCAAGCAGCTGTTCGAAGGCGAAACGGTTTCCGACATTCTTGCGGGGGTGCTGAAATCCGATCCGGATTTTGCCAACGTTTCGCCACAGGTGCGTCGTCTGCTCGAGCGCTGTCTCGAAAAAAATCCTAAGAAGCGGCTGCGCGACATCGGCGACGCGTGGGACCTGTTGGAGACAGATGCTCACCGGCAAGCCTCCGCCGCAGCGCCTTCCGCCAAGTCGCGCTGGGTGTGGCCCGGAGTTGCAGCCATATTCGCGCTGACGACGGCGGTTCTGGCGATCCTGCATTTCCGCGAAACGCCGCCCGTAACGCCGGTCGTCCGCACGACCATTCTTCCTCCCGAAAACACCGGCCTGGACCCGCGGACCGTGTCGCTGTCGCCGGACGGGCAACGGATCGCGTTCAGCGCTGAAACGAGTGGCGCCAAAGCCCAGCTTTGGATTCGTTCCCTTGACTCCCTGACCGCGCAGCCCCTGGCTGGCACCGAGGGCGCCACATACACATTCTGGTCTCCAGACAGCAAGTCGGTCGGCTTTGTGGCCAACGGCAAGTTAAACCGTATCGACGCCGCCGGTGGCCCGGTGCTCACCCTTGCCGACGTGCCTACTGGACTCAGCGGGGCGAGTGCGAGTTGGAGTTCCAGAGGCTTCATCGTCTTCAACGGTGCGGACGGCGTGCTTCACAAGGTCTCCGCGTCGGGCGGGCTCAGCAGCGTCGCGACCAAGCTTGCCGCGGACGAAGCATTTCACCGTTGGCCCTCGTTCTTGCCGGACGGCCTGCATTTCATTTTTATGGCATCCAAAAAGGATTTCAGGAAGAGGATCCGGCTCGGCTCGCTCGATTCGTCCGATAGCGTAGTGCTCATGGACTCCGATTCGAACGCAATCTATTCTTCCGGCTACCTGCTGTTCGGGCTCGGGGAGACGCTCATGGCGCGGCCCTTCGATCTCCGGCGTCTCGCGCTGAACGGCGACGCGCGTCCGGTTGCCGACGGTCTGGGAGTTGGAGTGGTGACCGGCGGCGCTGCGTTTTCCGCCTCCGCTGGAGGGTTACTCGCCTACGCAAACGGCCTGTACAGTCAGATCTCACTTACATGGCTTGACCGGCAGGGCAAGGCCCTCGGTATGATCGGGGAACCGGCGTCGATTCTAGCGGTAAACCTGTCCCCCAGCGGCAAGACCGTCGCGGTGCTTAAGGCGGATAATCTCACCCTGAGCAACTGGCTGGTGGACGTCGAGCGTGGCGTAGCCCAGCGATTTACTTTCACCGGCCGGGACCAGGAGATGATCTTCTCGCCCGACGGCGCCACCGCCCTGTTCGGCTCCAATCGAAACGGCCATCTCGACATTTATCGCAAGCCCGTCAACTTGTCCGGTGGGGAAGAACTCGTCTATTCCGACAGTGAGGACAATCGGGTCAGCAGCATTTCGCCGGATGGCAAGTTTCTCCTGATGTTTCATCGGGGCCGTTTGTGGGTGCTTCCCGACCCGCTCGGGGCGGCCGGCAAAGCGAAACCCTATCCATTTCTCGGATCGGAATTCAATGAAACCAACGGCCAGTTTTCGCCGGATGGGCGTTGGGTTGCCTACCAATCTAACGAATCGGGACGCCCCGAGATCTATGTTGCGCCGTTTCCAGGACCGGGCGGCAGACAGCGGATCTCGACGGCGGGTGGAAGAATGCCTCGATGGCGACGGGACGGCAAAGAAGTTTTCTATATCTCGGCGAACCAGATGCTGACGGCGACCGAAGTGAGCATCAAGAACGGAGTGCTCGAAGCGGGTGGGACACACGAGCTGTTTGCGCACCACTACGAACCGTCGCCGTATTTTAGCTACGATGTCGCCGCGGACGGGCGCATCCTCGCGCTCCGGCCGAAACAGGGTATGCCTCAGGGCTTGACCATCGTCCAAAACTGGGCTGCGGGGTTAA